>JGI24024J18818_10000284_pt1 | contig 18193 bp, 14 predicted proteins | sample Cruoilmetagenom2_FD_18818 | JGI IMG/M metagenome (IMG submission 18818) | reverse complement strand
GGAGCCCGAGGTGCGTGATCGATCCAGCCCGCTGTCCATTCCGGAAACTCTCGATCTTGAAGTGGATGATTTATCCTTCCATTACCCGCTTCCCCACTGCTACTCGCCCGACAACCATTATCAAGGATCCGCCGAAGAACCTGGTGATGTTCTTGCTAAAGTAAACTTTAGGTTGCCTCAAGGAAAATCGATGGCCGTGGTCGGCCCAAGCGGTGCGGGCAAATCCACCCTGATTAACCTACTGCTGCGTTTCTGGGAATATCGACAGGGCAGGATCGTTTTGGATGGGGAAGACCTGCAAATGTATGACTCCTACGAAATTAGAGACCAGGCCGCTGTGGTGGCGCAGGATAGCTATTTGTTCAACACCACGGTGCGGGAAAACCTGCTCGTCGCTCAACCCGAGGCAAGCGAGGATGAGATGGTGAAGGCAACAAAGCAAGCCCGGATACACGAGTTTATCGAATCGCTGCCCCAAGGATACGACACCTACATCGGTGAGCGCGGTACGCGTCTTTCCGGGGGAGAATGCCAGCGCCTGGTCCTTGCGCGAGCGTTTCTCAGGGATGCGCCTGTGCTCCTGCTAGATGAAGCCACCGCTAAGCTGGATGCCGTCACCGAGAGCGAGGTGCTTCACATCATCAAAAGACTGGTGAAGGGTCGCAGCGTGTTGATCGTCACACACCGCCTGATGGGTTTAGAAACGATCGATGAGATCATTGTCCTCCGTGAAGGCGCGATTGTTGAACGTGGGACCCATCAGCGGCTGATGAGCCGGGATGGTTATTATCGCAAGATGTGGGATTTGCAGCACCAGGAACTGCTCGAACAATAGTATTTATCCACAAATCTCGAGATCGAAAAGACGGTCAGGCATACTGAGAGAGAGAACGCCGATATCCAGCAGCTGGTAAAAGATGCCCAGGGTGTTGGAGTATTCGTCACGGCCTGCAAAGCCTGCGCGGAACAGCCGGGCGTGACCGAATCATTGGAAGCGCTCGATATCGAAGTCGACTATATGGGTGTCCCGCTAACAGACCTGCTTAAAAGCGAAGAAGCGCTGCTCGGGGTGCTTCAAAGGCAGCAGCACGGCAAGGTATGCTTAGGAGTGGGGCGGTAAGATCACTCGTGCTTTAATGCTGCTACGGGGTCCAGGCGCGCCGCGCGAGTGGCGGGATAAATGCCTCCCAATACGCCGATAAAGGCGGCAAAAACCAACGCCCCCAGGGCTAACCAGGGCGGTACGATGGACATCCGGCCGATCCCGGTGACCCCTTCGGAGGCCAGGTATAAGTGACCGGCCCAATCCACGAGACGTCCCAGCAGGGTGCCCAGGATGACCCCAACCACCCCGCCGATAACCCCCAACAAAACCGCATCCGCGGTGAACATTCGCCGGACTTCCTGGTTGGTTGCGCCAAGCGCTTTGAAGACACCGATTTCGCGTGTACGCTCGTAGATGGCCATCATCATGGTGTTGGCAACACCCAGCGTGGCGACCAATAGAGCCAGAGCGCCCACGGAACCGAGCAATGCCTGCAAGATGGCCAATACCCTATTGGCCAGTTCAAGGATGGTACCTAACGATTGAGCACCCAGGTTCAAATCGTCGGCGGCATCAACGACCGCCTGGACGTTGTTTGAGTCAACCGCTTTGACGATTAGGCTGTCATACCCATCCGTATTAAGGGTGTCCGGTCTGCCGTACCACCAGGCTTTGATGGCAGTTCGTTCAACGATACCCAGGTCCACTGTTCGAGTTCCTCCACCCTGGCGAATCCCAATCACCTGGCTGGAAAACTCCTGAGTCTCACCGCGGGGTAGACGTACAGTGAGCGTCACCGTACCCCCAATTAAATCTTCATAATCGCTGTTTGATGTGTTTCGTAATTGATCGGCAAGTCCTTCGTTCAGCACTATTCCCTGGGTGTCTCCCTCTGCAAGCGGGAACCCGACCAGCATCTCCGGTGGACTTGCAAAACCTGGTCCCGGTTGATGGGCGCCAAATTCGCTGGACAGGCGCACCGGTTGGGAACTACCTTCGTAGGTCAAACTGATTTCAATGTTGGAGGGCAATTCGAGTACGGGCGTGACCGAACCCACCTCGGGCATATTTCTGAACTGGGATACGATGTCCGGTGTCAGGGGCTGTTCCGGCTGGCGGAGGCCGAAAGGGTCTAAGGATCCTTCCTGCTCGGGGAAGGAGGGAGATACAAACACATTTTCTAACCCAATGGCCTCAAAATTACGGTTGACCTCGTTCTGCACACCGACGCCGAATGAGACCATGGCAACTAAAGTGATGATCCCGATCAGGATACCGGCTGCGGTCAAAATATTACGTACCGGGCGGCGGCGCAGATTTTCAAATGCAGTGCGGGTTAAATCTTTGAACGAAAGCCCACCGTCCAATTCCAGGCTGGTTTGGCTTACCCTGGTTATTTCAACCTCAAGATTGGTCGGAACAGCATTTTTAATTTCAACGTCTGAAATCTCCCCATCGCGCAGATGTACAATCCGGTCGGCATAGGCGGCGACTTCAGGATTGTGGGTGACAATAATAAGCGTAACACCTCGTTCCGTGTTGAGTTCGCGCAGCAGACTCATCACATCAGCGCCGGTGGACGTATCCAGGTTGCCTGTCAGCTCGTCTGCCAGCACAAATTTCGGATTGTTGACCAGCGCTCGCGCGATGGCTGCCCGCTGCTGCTCACCGCCGGACATCTCCATGGGCCGGTGATCTAAGCGGTGGCCCAAACCAACCCGTTTGAGCAGTTCACCTGCGCGTGCACTTCGCTCAGTCAAACCGACGCCGCTGAGCATCAGCGGCAGAGCGACATTTTCTAATGCTGTTAAAGTAGGTAATAAATTGAACGACTGGAAGACAAAGCCCACATTGTACCGCCGGTGGGCGGTCAGTTCTTTTTCTGTCGCCTGTTGTAATGAATTCTCCTGGACGATAATTTCGCCGCTGGTAGGGCGATCGAGACCCCCCAGTAGATTCAATAGGGTAGATTTCCCCGACCCTGACGGACCAACCAGGGCGACAAACTCGCCCTGGCTGATTTCCAGGTTGATGTTGTTAAGCGCGTTGACATCTGTGCTGCCAAGATGATATTGGCGACAAATGTCAACCAGCTTGATTGCGGTCGTCATTTATTGTAGAGACTCGGCAATCGTTAGCGCCTGTTCAGTCGTCAGATCACCTGCCACAGAGAAGTAAACACCGTTTTCTGCCCAGGTCAGCAAAACCTGGCTGCCATCCTCAGCGACATAGAGGGTGCCTGAAACGCCGCGCAGCTCTACGGGCTGGCCTTCGATGGGCGGTGCCGGAGCTTCGACCCCAACACCCTGAGCGATGGTAAAGGAACCACCATCCGGCAGTGTGTAGCGTTGTACGATTGCGCCCTGGATTTCGATTACATCCACCAGGGTTGCTCCAGAGGGAGTCTCGCTCGCTGTGCGGAACTCAAATTCAACGGCTCCGGCGGCTTCTTCCAGCGTGAGCGACTGGGGCTCTAAATCGGCAAAAGACAGGACTTCGACACCAGCCGGGATCTCAAATAAGAAGAGCGAATCGTCTAAACCGGTATTGATTTCAATCTGTGATGCCGTGGCGCTGAATTCCCCAAAGCTGCCGCCCGTATACTCGACCGCGATTGGCAGGCTGCTGGCTTTACCGACCCACAGGTTGATAAAGCCACCCACAGCGACATATTCGGCGGGCATCTGCTCCGGAATCGGTACCAGTTCGAGCTTGTAAGCAGATTGGCCATTAATCTCCTCGCTGCTCTTGTCGTCTGCTGTGAAGTACTCCAGCAACATCGCGACGGCTTCTTCAGCGTTTTCGGGGTGCTGGTAATCGCCATTTTCGTGTTCGCCCTTAGCGAAATCACCCATCCCAAACTCTTTATCGGCCATCATGGCTTTCGCCTCTTCGGCTGTACCGACGATTACCTGATTCTCGGATGGTTTATAAGCCCAGACAGTTTCACCGTCGCTCACTACCACTGCACCGGCTGCATCTTCTTCGCTGGATTCCAGTACGTGCATACGGAACGCGCCGGGTCCATCTCCACCCTGCCGGGCCCATACCTCAATCGTTGCAGAGCCGGACTTCTCAACGCTGTCCAGGTTCAGTTCGACGACTGCGTGAGCATCGTTAACCGTCTTCATCGTTTCAAGCGTCTTAACCAGGACATCTTCGGCCGATGTTTGCATTAAGACGAAACCACTCGCCAGAGCGGCAAGTAAAATCACTACGCCTACAATAATCAAGAGATTTCTTTTTCTATTCATTGTGAACTCCTTTTCTAACTACCTTCGTCACTACTCAGCCCGAAGGTATTGGGGGTGTGGTTTTTGGGGGTGAAGCCCCCAAAAACCACACCCCCGGCCACCCCTACCCGGGAAAGCTGAGCAGTTACCTACCTTCTATTGTAGTGTTTTCCATCGAAATTAGGTAGTGTCTTTTGATGAGTATTCCTTCACTTTATTTGGATGAAGTATGGAATTTAATGGTTGTCCAATTCACCTCTATTATTAAACACCGCCCCTGGCTGGATTGTGACAGATTGTTGACTTATTCGTGCCCAAATTCGTCAGTCTTTACATCTCTTTCCCCCTGGCGTGTTTTCACTGCCTTTCGGTGACAAAAATTAAATCAGCGTCAGAAAACAACTCCGACAGCTGTTTTGTCACACGGTTGTTTCGGCAGTCGTGCGTTTTGGCTGCGAGCTATTCCCAACTATAACCAGATTTGGATAATCACGCTGCGTACCCTCCTTGCGCAGCACGGTCGGCTCCACAAGAGTTGGGGTGGACTCTGATCCTGATAACACGGCACAATTATTCGTTGCGGCATTCTCATTCAAAACGGTCGTCCGATTTTTTAGTGCGGACCTGACCCTTAGCCTGTTCAAGCCATCCTATCCGAACATCGTGAATGTGCTCAAACTCGGGTACGTAGGGCTTAATGTCCAGCAGAGGGGTTTCATTAAGCACATCTATTCGCTCAATGTAGATGAGATTATCTTCCACGCGGACAAGTTCCACCAGCGACAGCCCAATTGAATTTGGACGGCTGGGAGCGCGGGTGGAAAAAATACCGCGTGGCACTTTATCGAGGAAGGGAGTGACCATCAGTTTTGCCTGGCGCACCCTGTGTAAGTGATAAAGCAGGTAAATGTGGGAGAAGCCACCTACATCTCTCAGACCGTCGACAAAATCAGGAAAAATTTCTACAATACCTGACCCGCTTTCATCACTCGAAGGCTGGATGGGCATCTCTTCCAAGCTATCGAAAGGGCTGTGAATAATACCTATTGGCTTGTAAATTACTTCCATATTTAACCAGCTCTCACCCGCTTATCAATAAACCATCCCGCAGATTGTGTAGATTTTCTTGTGTAATTTTTTGTGTGCGTCTGCGACGCACACAAAAAATTACACACATTTCTGTACACAATCATCCCGCATTCGTCAGCACTTGTGTTGGTCTACTGAAAAACCGGTCGTTCAACTTCTTGAATTCAACCGGACTCATCGCTACCGTCTGTGGAAACTTTCTCCTGCTCGCCAAAGTTTCTTACCTTCTCTGCCAGCTCCTTCAAACAAGCCTGGACGGCATGGTATACGCTTCCATCAGGATAGCTGCCATCTTCCATCAGTTCTCCGGCTTCTTTCCCGGTCAGCAGTTGAATGCCTTGATCGATGGAACTGATGGGGAAGATGTGGAACTTTCCGTCCTCAACCGCACTGACGACATCTTCCCTAAGCATCAGGTGGTTGACGTTGCTACCCGGTATGATGACACCTTGCCCACCGGTGAGTCCGTTTTGCTCGCACACATTGAAGAAGCCCTCGATCTTCTTGTTCACGCCGCCGATCGCCTGCACCTGCCCGCGCTGGTTTACAGAGCCCGTGACGGCGAAGTCCTGGCGGATAGGAAACCCGGAGAGGCTGGATAGCAGGGCGTAAAGCTCGGCGGATGATGCGCTGTCGCCTTCAACTTCCTCGTAGGATTGTTCGAAAGTGATGCTGGCTGAAAATGCCATCGGCATCTCAAGCGCGAACTTCCCTCCCAGATAGCCAGTCAGGATCATCACGCCTTTGTTGTGTATTCGTCCACCCAACTCGGTCTCGCGATCGATATTCACCACGCCAGCCCTACCGACAAATGTGCGCGCCGTGATGCGTGAAGGTTTTCCGAAGGTGTAATCACCCAGCGGCAGGATGGCGATGCCGTTCACCTGACCCACAACCTCTCCATCGGTATCGATCAGGAGAGTCTGGTCTTCGATCATTTCCTGGATGCGTTCTTCTATGCGGTTGGAGCGGTAGACCTGCTCTTCGATTGCCTGTCTGACGTCGCTCCCCTGGACGAGTTCGTGGTCATTCTTCCCCGCCCAATAGCTGGCCTGCCGGATCAGATCGACAATTGCGCCGAATGTGGTCACCAGTTTATCCTGGTAGGCAACCATGCGGGCGCTTTGTTCGATCACCTTTGCCACCCCCGATGGCTTGAAATGGCGCAGACTCTCTTCTCTGCAAATCGTCCCGATAAATTTGGAGTAGGCGTGCGCGGTCTCTTCGCTCCACGTCATCTGGATATCGAAATCCGCCTTTACTTTGAATAGTTCGCGGAAATCTTCATCCAGATTGTAGAGCAGGTAGTAGAGCATAGGGTTGCCAATAACGATCACCTTGATGTCGAGCGGGATCGGTTCTGGATCAAGGGTGCGGGTGGAAATCGCGCCCAGGGCCTGGTACAGCGATTCGATCTTGACTTCACCGCCTTTCAATGCCCGTTTGAGACCGTCCCACGCCAGGGGCTTTGACAAGATATCCCGCGCCTCAACCATCAAATAGCCGCCATTAGCGCGGTGCAGCGTACCGCATTTGATCATCGAGAAGTTGGTTAACAGGGCGCCAAATTGAGCCTGGTGCTCAACCCTGCCTATAAGGTTGGCGTAGGTGGGGTTGCTCTCGACAATAACGGGAGCGCCCTCTGTATCACAGTTATCCACCATAAGATTGACCCGGTACTGCTCGAAGTCGGGTCGCCCTTCAGGCTGCACGACTGGGAAAGGGAGCTGCTGCTTTGCCTGTTCCATTTCCTTGGCATGTTTGAACGCTTCAACGTTATCAAGCAGGTCGGCACGTATAGCATCCAGGAACTCAACGATGGCCTGGAACTGACCGTATTTCTCTTTGAGCCGGTCGATTAAATGCTCGACTGCATAGCCAACCACCTGGCGATCTAATTTCCGCAGCTCGTCTTTCGATTCCTGTTGGAGTTCCTGAACGCGCCTCAAAGTTTCGCGCATCTCTTCCTGGAGTTCCAACTGGCGATTATTTATCTCCAGCCTGGTACTTTCGTCCAGCTTGTTAAAATCTTCTGCTGAGAGCACTTCCCCACTGATAATGGGAGCAAGTAATATCCCGCGCGGTGTTTGCAGCAGGGCTAATCCTTTCGACTTTGCTTCTTTTTCGAGCTCCTGGAAGAACACCTGACGCCGCTTCTGAAACAGCTGGTTGATCTGCTCCTGTTCTTTTTCATAATCTTCGCTCTCGAAAGCGTTTGGTATTTCCACTTTGAGTTCTTCAACCAGGTTGTCTATATGCACCTGAAATTTACAACCCATCCCGGCGGGCAGCCGAAGCGCGTGCGGCTTGTCGCGAACCTCAAAATTATTCACGTAGCACCAGTCGTCCGGCGTGGGCTGCTGTTTTGCTTTACGCTCCAGGAACTTCTTGATGGTGGTTGTTTTTCCGGTTCCTGCAGGTCCAAGGGCGTACATGTGATAGCCTGGGCTTTCGATGTCAATACCGAAGGAGACGGCGCGAATTGCGCGTTCCTGACCGATGATATCTTCCAGGTCATCCAATTCGGCGGTGCTCTTGAACTCGAACTGGTCTGGATCACAAATGCGGCGTAAATCTCCAGCAGATAGTTCGCTGACTTTGGTTTTCATGTGTGCTCTCCTTACACGATCATTCAATCATTTCCTGATTCGGGTAGAGACTACGGGTATATTAAATGTAACATATAATTGGTGAAGCAGACCATGGATAAGGGCATTTTCGTTCAAGAAAATTGGATTCGATAGAGCTTGCATTCATCGCACGCATCTGGCGGCTGCCGAACCCGCCCCCTGGCATACCCTGAAGGTGGCAACCGGGTTGACGTGGCAGGTCTCGAGGATGGGTTTATCCTGCGCTTTAATCGAAGATCGTCTCGCTACGGATCAGCCATCCATTCCTGTACCGAAGTATATAGGGATGTTTACAGCCGCCGGACGGCAGGAGGGAGAAATGCGGGTTTAAATCACCCTGGTTGGTTTCGGCATAGCCCATCTCTCAATTTCCGCGTTGTTGAAGTAAAAAGTTACTGAGCACCTGGCGGAACTCGCGGCGCATAGGAACAGCGATATGGTCTGCCCCGTCGATAATCACCAGCGTGAGATCTTTCACCCGCCCCTGCATTGCCTGCGCACTGACACTCAAGGGATCGCGGCTGCCGGCGATGCTTAAAAATGGGAGGGAGATACTCCGCAGCTCAGCCTCCGACAGAGTTAGATCTGGTATGGAACCCACCATGGCGGCCAACGCCAGCGGGTCATTGAAGTAACCGGTCATAAGCTTGACCCACAAGGTGTGAAATAGACCGGTTTTCTCTCTTTCCGACCCCAACTGGTTGCTCAACGGGCCTATAGCCTCACCAGACCTCAAGGCACCTTCAATCCCCGGCAGTGCAGCAAGGAAGACACCGTTATCGGGCTCTTCCCAACCGGATCCAAGAGCAGAGACAGTGATCACCCGCTCCGGATGCATCGCCGCCAGTTTCAAGGCGATAAATCCTCCCAGGGAGTAACCGACCACGTGTGCCTCCTCGATCTGCAAATGGTCCAACAGCCGCACCACATCCTCAGCCATCTCCACCCCATACTCGGTGGAGTCATATGGTTTGCCGCTCAGTCCATGCCCACGTAGATCCATAGAGATGATAAGGAAGTCCTCTGCAAGCGCCTTGTTAACACCTTCAATTCGCCAGTTGAGGTCAGCATTCACTGCGAATCCGTGCAGCAGGACGACCGGCTCGCCCTCACCTTCGATAGTGTAATGGATGGGGACACCGCTCGAATTGAAGGTTTCGCCAAGGACGCGGTGGGTGAGCAGGATAAATGCCGCTGCCACACCAGCGAGCAGCAGGAACAGCAGCCCAATGGCACAAACGAGGGCCTTCTTCCAGCCAGACATCACTCTCATAATGCTAGAAACCTCATGGAAATATGCTTTCATCCCACCTCCTGCATGTGGATGGGGACAACAAGTGCTCTGTCAGGATAATTAAGATTTCATCTCATAATAATTGTACTCCTAATTTATCTTTCCCCTCTCAACCCCCCCGCTTTTAGATCCTCGACTCCACTTCCGCTACACTAGCAGCAAGATTACGGGGATCAGGAATATCGCAGTCATAAAGATAAACTGATTGCGGCTGCTTACCGTAACCCAATCCGCAAATTGCAGCGATATAGACTGGAAGGGCCGGTATATAGCGATCAATATAATGATGGAGATGGTTGAGACGCTCACCATTTCTACCAGAACGATGGTGAAAGCGGCAGGATTATTAAGCAGAACCGCCGCAAGCAGTGTATCGACAAAGGTGGTGATGTTAGCGCCCATGATGTACGGGATCACATTCTCACGCCTCACGTATCCTCGATAGCTCAACGGGACTAGCAGGCTGAGGGAGATACTGACAGACATAGAGATCATTGTCACCGCTGCACCCAGTGCGAACATAACCACTGGACGGTATACCAGGCGCGAAAGCCAACCGACCTGGCTTTCCTTGAACGCCACCTGGGACAGACATTTATCGAACAGATTGAAGCTGATCAGTATGATGCCCAAGCCAAACAAAAACACGACCCAGTTTGGAAATAAATCTTCCGCCAGGCTAGCAACCGGAGCAACAACTGCATCAATAACTGAGATCAATGATGCTCCGGAACGAATCTGTACTCCGTCCAGATAGCCGGTGTTGAGGATCAGCGACCCAAGGAGCAAACCTGGCAAATATGTCGTGGCTGTAACGGTCAGCGAGAGAATCCCCATGCTCAGGCTGGCTGCACGATCACGACCGCGCAGCACGTACAGATAACCGATAAAGAGCACGATAAATCCTGCCCCAAGACGGCTGCCCGTGATCATGGTGAAAGCACCAAATTCATCGATCACACCAGCGTCGAAAAAGGTCAACGCCGCAGCTGCGACTGGGGACCCGCTCATGATCAGGTAGGCAAATAACCAGCCAAAACCGAGGCTGTTGGCACCAGCAGACAGGATTCCCAACCTGCTGATCAGAGGTGCTATGCTGCGTGCCCCAGATTTCATCAGCGTGATCGCTAAAATGAACATGTACAGGCTGATGCTGAAAAGGGCGATTTTCCCCAACGGTATCCGTTCCCACCAGACTTGTTTTAAGGCTGTCTCAATACCGGCGGCATGAACTGCAAATGCCATGTTTGATCGGTCTGTAGTGCTGCTTTTAACAGCAGAATCGACTGGATTTAAGTCCATTTCAAATGATTCATCCACGATCATTCCCCAGGCTGTATTAACGATGGTGATGAGTCTAAATCAAGGTGAGGCTCGATCTCTTTTTGCCATAAGGGCTCAAGCATACCCTTGTACACATGATCCCAGCCTCCCAGGTCCTCGACCGTGTAAAAATGGGTCGAGCCAGGAAAAGACTGCTCCGAATGAATTACCGGTCGCAGGTGATAGCGTTCGAAAATCTGCTGTCCTTCGCTGCTCAGCAGGTAATCCATTAACGCCTCAACCACCGGGCGTTCGCTGTGAGTCACGTTCTTGTCCACGATCACGGCAACATGCTCGGCAACAATTGTGTCAGGGGGGACGACGATCTCCAGCGGGACACCGCGCTCCTGCGCCAGACGGGCGTCCTGCTCGTAGGTGATCAGGGCATCACAGGCACCTAACTCAAACAATATGAGCGACACGCGGGCGGAGGGCCCCAATAATCTCACATTCTCCCAAATTTTCATGAGCCCTTCTTTTGCAACCTGTAGATCGTTTGATTCCAACCAGGAACTCCCATATTCAGCCAGCAGCGACCACTCCCCGGCACCCGAACTGCGCGGATCGGCGTGCAGAAGCTGCAGGCCGGGCTGCTGCAGGTCTTCGTAACGCGTGATGTTATGCGGGTTCCCTTGACGGGTGACGATAACCATGGGCGAATACCCGATTATGCCTAGTTGGGTCTCATTGTTGATCATCCTCCCAAACTTAAGCCACTTCACGTGGCGCACGTTGGAAAAAAGTGCAAAATCGGCAGGAGCCCCCAGATTGATCTGTCCAGCCAAAGTACCCGACGGGTCAAAAACAGTACGGATCTCCAGATCCTGTCCGCTCTCGCTTTCCCATGCCTGCTCAAAACGCGGCAGGATTGCCTGGGTCAACACCTCTTCATGGGTGCTCAATGCATAAACTAACAGGCGCACGGGAGCTGGCTTCAATCCCAGGACAGTCTCCCCACCAAAAAAGATCAGGGCGAGAATTAAAACCACCAACAGGATCAGACCTAACTGAAGATACCAAATCGCCTTTCTTGGTAGAGAATCCATTTTTTGCTTCATTATTCACCACTCCTTCCTTATCCAAATCGATGTCACTCCAGGATAATTTGTGGTTTTGCGACTAATATTGGGCAGTTTGCACAGCCTAACAACGGGCTGATCACATCTCCGTTGACAAGACGACTGTGCGGGCTGTCAGGTTCGCTGGCGATTACAACCATGTCGTATGCTCTTTCGACCAGTTCAAACCGGACCTGGTACTCGAGCGGTTCAGGGCGAATCCGTAAGGTGCTGTTAATTTCCGAGTCCACCAACCGTCGCGCCACCTGCCGCAGGTTCCGACCGATCGTGCTGCTTGAGGTGAGTAAGTCGGCGATGCTGGAGCGCATGTGATAAACATGTTCGTAGATAACCGGTATGGGCATCGTAAGAGGAAGAACGGTGACATCAGAAAAGCTTGGTTGAGCAATCCGGATCGTCCAATCTGCGGATGCTTGATCTCCGTTTACATTTCTCAAGACGAGTAAGATACGTCTAAGAGGCCAGCGCGGTTTTCGAACCACCAAAATTGAGGGCGATAATTGATCAACAAGTTTGTTTTCCAAAGAACCCTCAATAAACCTCCTTCGATTCGATATTGCAATTCCTGAAATTATTACAATGCTAGGATTGAGGCGCTCGACCTCACGGCGTATTTCTTGATAGATCTGTTTGCCAGCTTTTGCAGTCTCAAATTTACAAATGGTTGCACCCATGATGTCAGCCAGAGTACACGTATAGGAGTTGACACCGGCTGAGGAAGCGCTGGAGGTAGAGCAAGACAGTAAAATCATAGAAGGGTTGGCAGGTTTTTCCCAAAACTCATTTATTAACCTGTCAATAGTATCCTGGTTGGTCTGCACGACGCAGGTGGAAGATCCAATAACATTGGAAATTACCTGCCTCGCTTCTGAATCCCCTGGGTCTGCCATGGCGACAGTGATCTGATCGCCAATACCAGCCACAGGAAGAGCATGGTAGCGGTAAGCAAGATCAGGCGGCAGCAGACTTGCGAAGCGCGGATTGACTCTCAAACCGTCATCCTCCAGGAACATTAATGCCGGATTTTCCATACAGATAATTTCCGGGAACTACAGAACATATACAAGGATTAGTTCAACTGGTAATAAAAATAATCCGTACTGCGTTGCTGGCAATACCTCAACTTGTTCATTTATAATGAATATTCTTGCGGAGGCGCGCCTTCGATTCCAGTTCAGCGAGCTTCAGCGAAGCATATAAACTCGCCTCTCTCATCAAGCGACGTGAAAATTCGGATGGCATACCACGCAGATCGGACAAACAGTATCCCTGTGCAAGCAGGTATTGTTGGATATATTTTTTCTCAAGCGCTGACTGCGCTCCAATCGTGTTCTCTTTTGCGATCATTCTGACCTCCAGGTAAGAAGACAAAGACTCACGGGTGGAAATAACCCGAGAATCCGTTACTGCTGGATCCGTTATTTAAATTTATCAAATTGGGATAACAAACATTGTGATGAGGTTGTGACAGTCTTGTGACAAATGCAAAAAGCCTGGAGAGATCACGATGCAGCTCTCCAGGCTCATTAATTTCAGACAGTGCAGCCGGTTAAGAGATTTCTCGTTTTACTACGAGTCCGTAACCCAGACCGGGGATAGTTTTTATGTAAATCGGATTGGTAGGATCAGGTTCAATTTTTCCACGCAGCCGACGCACCAGCTGACGAAGCATGTCCCGGTCACCCCCACTCGGACCCCAGACGTGATCGATAATCGCATCCGTCGTGAGCACATGACCCACATTAACGATCAAACATTCGAACAGACGGTTTTCTAATTGTGTGAGCGAGACTGCATCTCCATCTCCGATGGTCACCTCGCGCCGGCTGCGGTCGAAGTTCAGGTCACCTGCTTGATGTATGGGAGCCGCAGCCGCTTTGCCAGCCCGGCGCAAAACGGCCTTTGTTCGGGCTACTAACTGCCGCGGGCTGAAGGGTTTCACGATGTAGTCATCGGCACCAATCTCAAACCCTTTGATGATATCATCCTCTTCTCCCCGAACTGTGAGAAGAATGATAGGGGTGTCGGATTGTCCCCGGATCTGTTTGCAAACGGAAAAGCCATCCAGCTCGGGCATATTTACATCTAACAGGATAATGTCAGGCTGCTCTTCGACCCAACGCTGGACCGCGGATCTGCCGTCGTACGCCTTGATGACCTCAAACCCTTCTCTGCGCAAGGTAAAAGCCACCACATCGGCGAGGACTCGATCGTCATCTACGATTAAAGCTTTCATCCTTCATTTACCAGGGGCAAAGTGAACCAGAATACAGCCCCACCGCCGGGGCGATCATCTACACCAACCTGACCGCCATGGGCTTCTATGACAGCCTTGACCACTGACAGACCAGACCTGCCCCAACCTTGGCGCTGTCACTGCTCGTATCTGGATACATAATCCGGCGGAACACGAAAGATTTTTGTTCGTGAGAAATTCCAGGACCCCGGTCTGCAACCTGTATTTTCGCCCACATTTGATCCACCATCACACCAATTGTTATCTCTGCATCTGCGGGGCCAAATTTACTGGCATTGTACAGTAGATTTACGAGAACCTGCTCAATCCGCCGCGCGTCTGCATGTACGACCGGGATATTCGCAGGTAATTCAACCAACAGACGCTGCCCGTACTTCTCCAGCAGCGGCTGCATTGTCTGCACCGCGATGCTGATGATTTCTGCAATATCATTTGAACGTGGTGAAACACGAAATCGACCAGCCTCAATGCTGGCACACTCCAGAAGGTTATCCACCAATGTTTGCAATCCCAGCACACCCAGGTGGAGCGAGTTCAACAGCTCCTGCAGCTCGGTATCACTCAGGTCGGGAGCCTGGTCGATCAGCAGTTCGATGGAGGCTCCGGCTGCAGAAAGAGGGGTTCGAAACTCGTGGGCGATGTTCGCCAGGAAATTGCCCAGGATTCGGTGGATGATCTCCCCTTCGCTAACATCGCGGAATACGAGAACCGTTTGTGCATCCCCAGCTTCCAAGGGCGCCAGGCGTGCCCGGGTGACAGCCAGTGTGGCATGGTGACCATCTGACAATTCGACAATCAGTTTTCTCCTCGAGCCGATATCCTGGATACTCTCACTAAAGGTTTTTTGGGTCTCGGGCAGGCGGAAAACATCGTCACACGGGCTGCCGATAACATCGTCAGATCGCCAGCCCATGATGCGACTCGCTCCCTGGCTGAAATAAGTGATGCGTCCTTCTGAATCCAATGTCATAATACCTTCGACGATCGATTCGAGCAGATGATTGACCCAGGCCTTTTCCCTCTCTAGATTGGTCAGGGTGGACTGCAGTTCGATTCTGGCAGCCTCCAGCGCCTGGGAAACTTGCGCAACCTCACGCACCTGTGCGTCTACAGCGATCGAAGAACTCAGATCCCCCTTACGAAAGACCTCCGCCGTATCCGCCAGATGTACGAGGGGCTTGCTGATTCGGCGGGATAAAAATACCCCGATCGTCGAACCCATCATGGCTACAACGAGGATGCCAGCCCCCATGATCCACACCAGCCAGTTCTGGGTAGAAGTGTTTTCCGCCACACTCAATGCCACCTCTATCTCAATACCATCCGAGGTGAGCGCAGTGCGCAGCGTATAGTAGGGCTGACCTGCGAATGTATACGTGCTTCTGATGATCCCTTCGTCATCGCCGGAACTTGTGCTTTGCTTTGTCAGTGTATCCAACTGCTCGATTCCTGTGACGAAGCTCGTCGCGGCCGGGAGACCGCCTGCCCAGATAGTGTGTTCTATCCCGGTCTCGTCAAGCAGCTCCGATGTGAATTCATCATCCAACTTTTGAGCGACCAGCACTTCAGCCGTACTGCCGCCAGTTCTCTCAACCGGATAGGAGGCGGTCAGCCATACCTCGGGATGCGGTCCGGTATCAAGAACCTGGTATGTACCATCCCGCCACGAACTGCAGGGATTGACAGATATGGTCTCGTCTGTGGAAGCGATCGTTTCGTCTGTTGTGCTGCAGACGACCACCAGGTCCAGCCCGGCGCCTGTCATCAGCGTCACCAGGTAATTCTCCAGCGCATCCCGATCCTCTTGTTCCAGGTACTCCCGCAGCGTTGGACGCTGAGCAGAAAGTACTGCCAGGTCTTTGATTTCGCTTGTTTTGGCGTCATAGAGGGCAACGGCAGCGCGTCGACTCTGGTCAACTTGAGACCAGGCCTGGCGATCCAGCTGTTCATGGATCAGCCAGATTGCGGGTATTCCAACCGCCGCTACAGTCAATATCACCACCGCGATGAAGCTCAAGATCATCTGCACCGGCAGGCTGCTCATATTCAGGTAAGACTTCATCTCATAATAATTGTACTCCTAATTTATCTTTCCCCTCTCAAATCTTTCGAAGGGTCGGGACAAGCGTGCATCGCACCTGCGGTCTATACGCGAGTGAGGGAAACAAGGTAAACAGGTAGAAAGGTAGACAGGTAAACAGGTAGAAAGGGAAACAGGGAAACAGGTAGAAAGGGAAACAGGGGAAACAAGGGAAACAGGGGGAACAGGGAAACAGGGGAAACGGTGTGGTGGTCTATACGCGCGTGGGGGAGATAAGTCACTACAACGGATTGGGAAAAAAGCGGATGGCGCAGCGACTTCGTTCCTGCTTGCGGCAGAATGCGTCGAAACGGCTCCACGGTTGCTTACGGCATTCTGCAGGCCGGGGACAGAGGGGTGGGTTGGTGGCCCCAAATTTGCATTGGGGACCCTAAAAGTGTGTTGGGGGGCCAAGGAAAGCACCGGGGGGCCCCGGATGGGGGACGGGATGAGCGGAGCAGGCATCGGACGGAATTGTTTCGCGAAAATGAAACAATGAGGAACAATTATTGGATTGAGGATCGAATTGAACGAATTGAGCTCTTCAGGCATGGGACGAATTCGTTTCGCGAAAAAAAACGAATAGGAACGATTAATTGTTCCGCGAAACAAGAAACAAGGAGGAACAATTCTGGGGGGGAAATGGCCGCAAAAAAGAGCGAGAGGGCCACGAAGTGGGGATTGCTGCCGCAGGAGGATAGGGGGACGGGAGGCGGAGGAGTGAGGAGGGCATGGTGGGTGGAGAGCTGCTGGTGGAGAATGATGCTTAAATTGGAACAGAAGGGAGGAAGTGAATGGACCTGCATTATCATTATAGAACAATTGTTCTATAATGTCAAGCTTTTTAACCTTAAAAATTTCAGGCGTGGAGAGAGCGGGTGTGGTTAATGGAAAGCCTTATAATTCGTAGCGAATAACACGACAACGATAACTAATGATGAATAAAAAAGAACCAACTTATGTTGGTCCTTGAATAATTCGCTACTCAGGATATCTTTACCTCCTGGCCCATGGCTGCGATGAAGGTGCTAAGTAGAAACTTAGAAATGCTTTAGGGATTAGGATCATTATAGAATAGCAGATTTCATCTCAACGGCTCTTTTACCAACGCAATTAATGCTTGGATTTAACTCTCAAGTGCAGTTGGAGCGCGGCCGCGCGCCTTTTCGGGGTGGCGCATGTTCATCATGGGGATTCCAACCCCATAAGTGATGAAGTCACCGACAGGCTCTACTATGATCACACACATGGTTGCCAGCATCTCTGTGTCCGTTTCAAGACCGCGCAGCAAAGAATGCAGCACATCTTTTCCCACCTGTTCGGGGTTAAATACGGTCCCCAGCCCGGAGAAGGTGATCGTCGCAGCCGGGATTTTGATCCAGGGCAAAAACGGAATCCGCTTGGGGATCGTGACCGTAATAGATATGTGCGGATTCTGTCTGATGTGGCGCGCCTTCCAGGTGTCTTTTCCTGTAGCTATGTACAGCTTGTGGTCATGCACAGCGTAGACCACGCCAATCGTGCGCGCTTCTCCCTGTGCTGTCACCATACCCAGGACGGCGAAGAGTTGGTTCTCGACTTCCTTCCAGACTTGTTCGTTCGATAATACAAGGGCCATTTTTTATCTCCAATGGGAAGTGTGCTTTAATCTTTCTCTATCTAGATGCGCTGAACGAGTAACGGATGGCGCTCTTCGAGCAGTTGTCCACGCAGGTGCCGCACGAAATACATTCTCCGTCTTCCATCTGCTCGATCTGCACCATGGCGTTGACATCCAGACTCATCGGGCAGTTTTTGGTGCAGCGTTTACAGTCGCTGCAAGATGAGGCATCTGCGACCAGCCGCAGCGACGCCCAGCCAAAGCGGTTGCGGATCCAGCGACCGATCATCATAAATGGAGCCATCCAGCAGATCGTGTGGCAGCCGGCCCGGCGTCCGGCGAGCATCGCCAGCCCAACGAAAAGGCCAACGACGAGGTAGAAGGTGATGTACTTGAACGGTTCGTCCACCGAGATGCCGGTATCTGTCAAATGCAGGAAATTCACACGGGAATAGCCGCCGGCCTGCACTGCCATCCAGACGATCAGGCTGACCCAGGGGATCCAGATCGCCCACTTGATCCAATCGATCTTGCGCCCATTGACGGGGCGCCGGTTGACCGGC
>JGI24024J18818_10000281_pt1 | contig 18273 bp, 18 predicted proteins | sample Cruoilmetagenom2_FD_18818 | JGI IMG/M metagenome (IMG submission 18818) | reverse complement strand
ATCTATGGAGAATGTGCACGCGCTGAGGGAATTGTGCGATCGATACGGTATACCCATGTATCTGGACGCTACACGTATGGCGGAAAACGCCTTCTTCATCCAGCAGCGGGAAGATGGCTATCAAGACAAATCCATCGCCGAAATCCTCAAGGAGTTCTGCAGCTACACCGACGGTGCCTGGATGAGCGCCAAGAAAGACAACCTGGTCAACATCGGAGGCTGGCTGGCGGTCAATGACCCCGAACTATTTGACGCGCTTCGCAACATGGTGGTCGTATTCGAAGGTCTGCACACCTATGGCGGCATGGCTGGCCGCGACATGGAAGCCCTGGCCAGGGGAATCGTTGAATGTGTACAGGATGACCACGTGCGTACGCGTGTCGGTCAGATCCTCTACCTTGGCGGTTTGCTGACCAACTGGGACATCCCTATCGTGCTCCCTGTTGGTGGTCACGCGATCTTCCTGGATGCAAAAGGATTTTATCCTCACATCCCCCAGGAGCAGTTCCCGGCCCAGACACTTACAGCCGAACTATACATGGAATCGGGGGTACGCGGCATGGAGCGTGGTGTTGTCAGCGCCGGACGTGATCCAGAAACTGGCGATCACCGCTACCCGGCCTTGGAGCTCACACGGCTGGCCGTCCCGCGGCGTGTCTATACGCAAGCGCACATGGATGTGGTTGCCGAAGCGGTCAAGTATGTCTTTGACTCGCGCATGGAAACCCACGGCCTGAAGATGGTCTACGAGCCGAAGCTGCTGCGCTTCTTCCAGACGCGTTTCGAAAAAATCTAAATCCCTTTTTTGGGCAGTGGCGGCGAATCGCCGCCACTCTTCATCCCTTGCATTCACCTGCCAGCTGTTTTCCAGTTACGCACCTGCCGGATGCAGGCATATTTTCATTCATCCGAACTATTGCGCTCTTCTATCGGTTCAGTCCTTTTTGTTCGTCTCCAGATTGACCTCACTACCAGGAAGATGATCAAAACAACGATGGCAAGGGGGCCTACGATCACCAGCAGCCAGATCAATACATCAACTGTAAATTTAGCCAGTGTTTCCAGTACACCAGCCGACTTTTCCAGAGTAACCCCCGGGTTCCAACCTGGTTCCGGTGTTGGGGTTGGGGTCGGTGTTGGTGTCAGTGTTGGAGTTGGCGTGGGAAACTGGGGAGTTAGAGAAACCGTGATCGTAGAAAACGCGGATCGTCCTTCGTAAAACCGCATCTGTCCTTTCACCTGTTCGATCTCTCCTTCTAACTCCGACAACTGTTGGTTGACTTTTAATGCTTCTTCGACAGTGGTGGCTTCATCCAGGAATCCGCGCACGCGCTCTGCGGTGGCTTCTAAATTCGTCAGCCGGGTCTCAAGATCAACGTACTCGGCAGTCACGTCCTGACCCGAGGCGGTCTCCTTGACCACTTTAATCCCCAGGTTGCGCAAATTATTGAGCACCGTCTCAAAGTTTCCTGATGGAACCCCCAATCGCACCGTGGCAAATTTGTGCTCACCGGTAAACCAGGTCTGGGCGCTGATGATGTAGCCGCCGTAGTCTTTCGCCATCTGCGTGACCTGGGCCATAGCAGTGTCCGTGTTATCGACCACCAGCTCCATCTCGGCATCCTTGATCACCATTCGCGGAACNGGTGGCACCAGTGCCAGGTTCGCTCCTGATCCAATAGAGCTTGACTCATCACTTTCTTCTCGCGGAGCTTCTATTGGCTCCTCGGGCGCAGCCATGACGGTTTCCCCCTGCGCATCAATAACGATCGCTTCATCAACGGAACTCCGTGATTCAGACCCCACACAGGCTGCCAGCATGAACAGACAGCCCAACAGCAGAACATATCTCTTTGTCTCCATTTTCTCCTCCTTGTAGATAAAACAATGGTGGCTCAACCAGGCATGAAAATCTCATCTGGTTATTCGGTAGATAGCCACCTGAGAAAGCTTAAAGTATTCCATCTATGATCTTTTCTCTCTTTATCATAAGGTTTGACTGAACATCAGACGTTGGATCGTCCTGAAAAGTTTCCCTGCTGAGATTATTCGTATACTCAGGATAGCAAATACAAGAAACGGAGTCAAGCCATATAGCAAATATTCCAATATATAAAACAAACTGGATCGGGTGAATGATTCGGCGAGTGGTTAATATATTCCAGGTTGAATGATTCGTTGGGGCAGGATTCTGTTCCTGCTAATTTCCCTTTTAACGCCGAAAAAAGAGATTTCATAACCCCCTTCGAACACCTTGTGATTATCAAGATTGATTAAACGAAAGCCACCCAGCCTTATGGGCTCGAACCTGCTTTTCGATTCCCTGTTTCTCTTATCTACAAGGAGCCGATCGTTGAAAGGTCATCCAACAGCAACTTTTTCTCGTCTCTGTCGGTGATTTTCCCTGCAGCCGTATGCGCCTCTTTCAAATATTCTTGCGCCCTCTTTGTATCTCCAGATACCATCTCGGCGCGAGCCAGCGCTTCGTATGCATAGCCCAGATAAAACGGTGCAATGTCTTCAGCCTGGCTGGACGACAAACAGAGCAATCCATATTTGCGGGCCTCTTCACCACGAGCCAGTATGGCGTAAATCCTGGATAACTGCCAGTAAGCGATAGAAGCATTCTGGGGAGCATAATCCTGCCTCTGCGTCCAATGCCAGTGGGATGCCATACTCAAATGGATCATCTGGTCGTCTTCTTCTGGTGTGCGGTCTGTTTTATCAATCAAATCCCAGGCTTTGTTAAAGCATGCCACAGAAAAATATTTATGGGCAGCTTCTATATCGATATTATGTTTATTTGTCATCCTATGCTCCTGATTTTGTTATCACCAACAATAAATATACAATTATGGTCTATTATACCCCTTATCGGCAATCAGAGGACACCAGTCAGCGAATCAGACAACATACAATTCGCCAACCAGGTATTTCAAACCTGAATCCACAGCCACCGTGACTACCGTCTTTTTTTGACCGATTTCTTCTGCCAGCTGGAGTGCGCCCACCACGTTCAATCCACTGGATATCCCCGCAAATATTCCTTCTTCCCTGGCAAGACGGCGCGCCATCTCACGTCCCGCCGCCTCATCAATACCCCGCACCTCATCGTAATACTCCTCATCCAGCAAGGGCGGGATGAATCCAATTCCGGTCCCTTCAACATGATGCTCACCAGCTAAACCCGTAGAAATGACCGCCGAACCAGCAGGTTCGAAGCCAACGATTTTCATACCCGTTATTGCCCCTTTCAGCACCCGGGAGACGCCCATCAGCATCCCCGCTGTCCCTACTGCGCCGCAGTACACGTCGATAGGGCGGTCGATCTGATCCATCAGCTCGCGGCCGATCTTCTCGTATCCCACGAGCGTGTCGCGATTATGCAGCTGGTTGGTGAAGTACGTATCGTCGGAGCGTGCAAACTCTTCTGCTTTCTCTATCATGCGCGGCACCAGGTCTGGTGTTATCATACCGCCCTTACTCGGCACGAGATGTAAGTCAGCGCCAAATGCCTGCATGGTCTTCAGCTTCGCCTCCGCGAAAGCATCCGAGGAAACTACCTTGAACCGATACCCCTTGACAGCGCACACAAACGCCAGCGAAGAACCTGTGCTGCCTCCCGTGTACTCTACAACCGTCATTCCTGGGCTCAGGTCTCCACGCTTCTCGGCTTCTTCGATCATAGCCAGCGCCATGCGATCTTTATAAGAGCAGGTCGGATTAAACTGCTCCAGCTTTACGTATACATCTGCGCTCCCCTGGGGAACAACTTTGTTGAGCTGCACGAGCGGCGTATTACCTATCGCTTCCAGGTTGGAACGCAGTACGGGTGATCTTCTGGCAGACATCGTTTCAGGACTCCTCTGAAAATTAAATAACCTATTTCACAACACCAATGCAATTAATTCTATCATAATGGTCTTATTCAAACGTGTTCGTACCTGACACTGTTTTTGTTCTACGCCAGGACAAAGTTTTGTTTACCAATCGCAAAAAAATCTACTATACTTGCTCCTAGTACTCTGTCACACTGAATAAGAAGTAAAGTGTCATTCTGAACGAAACGTAGTGGAGTGAAGAATCTCCTTAAGCGGTGCCTGAGATTCTTCGCTGCCGATCGAACGGTGAAGATTGTTCGATCGGGCTCAGACTGACAATCCATAAATTTCATCCTGACCGAGTACTAGCAGCCCGCTTCCAAAAGACGACTGGACCTGATGGCACCTGCCCTGCGGACTGTCCTACGGACTTATCGTACGGGAACACTTAAAGAATTGAGGAGCATGTATCATGATAAACCAAACTGATTTCGTCAATCGCTGGTTAGTTCACATCAAAATCCTGGCAGACGAGATAGGACCCCGTGCTTCAACAACCGAGAGTGAACGCCGCGGCTCCGAATACTGTCAAGATGTCCTCGTCCGTCTCGGGCTGCAGCCGGAAATGGAACCGTTCAACAGTGCGCGATCGATCTTCGATCCCCATCTCTACGCATCCCTGGCGATGTTGTTTGCCTTCGCTGTTTACCCTCTGGGAGGGACTCTGAGCGCAGGTATCGCTGCCCTAATCTCGCTGGTGGCGTTCGTTTCCGAGCTGCTGGAGCTGGGTTTCCGTGACAACCTGCTGCGCCGGCTGGTGCCAAAGGGTAGCAGCCAGAATGTAGTGGCGACGGTCGATCCAGCAGCAGAACACCACCAGGACATGATCTTGATCGGTCATGTCGACAGTCAGGTGACACCCATCATTTTCAGTTCCAGGCGCTGGCTGTCTGTCTACCAGAATTTCACTACTATCGCTTTTATACTTTTTTCGACCCAGGTGCTTCTTTACATCGCCGGCACGTTTACTCAGTGGAATTGGATCTGGCTGGCTAGCATTCCAAGCGCCGTCTGTGCAATACTGCTGGCCGCTCTCTGCATACACGCCAACCGTACTCCTGTGACCGCCGGAGCCAACGACAACGCCAGCGGTGCAGGATTAGTCCTGGCGCTCGCCGAACAACTGCAGGTCAAACCTCTTCAGCACACACGCGTATGGCTGGTCTGCACAGGGTGTGAGGAAGTTCAGCATTACGGCGCCATTGATTTCTTCAACCGACATCAGGTCGATTTTCTAAAACCAGTCACGATTGTTTTCGAAACACTGGGATGCGCAGATCCTGCCTGGCTGGTCAAGGAAGGGATTGTGATCCCATTCTACCCGGACAGCAAGCTTGTCAGGCTGGCTGAGCGCCTGTCTGCGGAGAATCCCGAATGGGGTGCCCATCCAGCCCAAATCAGCGGGGGAAACACCGAAATGGCAGATGCGGTACGCGTCGGAATACCAGCCATTACCCTGATGGGCATTACCCCTCAAGGTGAAGTCCCTTACTGGCACCAGTTGGAGGACACGAGCGACAAGATGGACCCTGCTGTTATGAGCCATGCGTATGCGTTCGTTTGGGAATATCTAAAAGCGATTGACAAAGGTGAGGCCCGATCTATTTAGGGAAAATTCAAATCCCCCAGGCACACTGAGCAATTCGCCGGAAGAAACTTTACAAACAGCTAGAGCGCATGCTGCGAATTGCTATAGTAATCGGCCATAATCAGGCTGGGATCTTATTAAATTACTTTAAGCCGATTACACGGTAGTGCCTCGATTGCCTCAAACAATAATCAGGTAGTACGCGGCAATTAGTGCAGCCTGGGCGGCGATAACTAACCAGAAGCGGCGCCGGAAGCTGGCTTTGATAGTTTTATGACGAAAGATCTGCATCCCGAGCAGCGCACCGATAGACCCACCGATCAAAGCCAGGAGGAGCAGGGTCCTCTCGGTCACACGCCGGCTGTGCCTGCGTGCCTGGATTTTATCGAAACCGTATGTCAGGAAGGCAACAAGGTTTATCGAGACCAGCCAGGAGAGCAGAAGATCGAAGGAAAGTCCTCTCCATAATAATACGGCCAGCCCAAGGGAGATCAGGATTGAGATCATGAAGGTAAACGGGTCGGCGAACTGTTACAAACCCTTTCCGGTTTGCTGATCACAATTTACTTTTCATTCAATTCATTCATCACAGCGCAGGCCTCAGCCAGAGCATCCTCGGGAGGAACGCCTCCCTCCAGGACATCGAAGAACATTGCTCTAAACGGCTCCCAGTAGTTATCAAACTCCCAACGTGAGGGACTCATATCCCCGTAATCCACGGCCTCGAAGAATGTGCGCTGGATCGGATCATGCAGCTCGACGTCCCAGCGCGCCGGCACCATTAACCCTACATCGCTGAAAGCCTGAGCCGCTTCCTGGCTGCCCAGGAATTCTGCTAATCGCAGGGCAGCGTTTAAATTCTCACTACGCGGGTTAACGTAGACCCCCTCGTAGCTCAGCAGGGGTCTCGCAGGTCCGCCAGGACCTGCGGGCAGGGGTACAAAGTCCAGATCATCCCCGAAGATCTCACGATACTGCCCCAGCACCCAGGGACCGTTAATCAAGAGTCCCTTTTCCCAATCCAAAAACAAGCGCTCGGCTTCAGCATATTCTGTATAGTGTGCGCCCGCTTCCTGCAGCTCCAATAAGTACCACAAAGCCTGCTCTCCACCGGTCTCATCTGCAACGCAGCGTCCCTCATCATCGAGAACTGTTGCCCCAAAAGCACCAAAGAACCCATGCAAAAAGTGGGGACCCAAAGCACTGGCTAAATGCGTCTCTTCCTGCATCAATTCCATCATCTGTTCTACATCACCCGGAGGATACGAAGCCATAGTGCGATTGTAATAAGTTCCCATAATCAGAGGTGATAATGGCAAACCGTAAAGCTCTTCATAAACAATCATACTGTCCACCGCTGACCCCTGATATGCGTCTGTATCAAAATCCACCTCCTCCCAAAGCGGAACCACCATGTCCTCATCAACCCAACTGCGCAGGTTTCGGCTGTTAGCGATCAGTAAATCCGGACCTTCACCATTGGCCCCTTCTGCTGAATAAAGCTGTGCAGCGTTATCTGTACGCACTGGATGGATGTTCAGTTCTGGAGCCAGCTCCTTAGCTCGCTCTATGAGGATATCCAGAGCCTCGGCTCGAGGATCATCTTCTCCAAAATCGTGCCACAGAGTCAGGTCCCCGGACAACTCCGAGTCGTTCGCCGCCTCCATGGGGATTTCACCTTCTCCCTCTTCAGAATATTCGACCGCTTCTTCGGGTGTGAACCAACCGAAATTGTCAGCGGCGAAGACCAGGCCAAGGACGACCACCACGACGATGGCTATCCCTCCAACAATGATCCACAACTTTGATCGCTTCTTCGATCGCGCGGGAGTGACGGGTGTGCTGGGCGCGCTGGCGGATGCAGCCACGGCAGGCTGCACCTGTAGCGGGCTGATGGACGGCTCTTCTTCTATGATTATGGCTGCCGCATCAACGGGCTCTTCGGCCCTGGTCAGCGCTTCTTTGATCTGCGCTGCGTCATCGAAGCGCTTCTCCCGCTTCACCTGCATGGCTTTACCAACCGCTTCACTGACCTGCAGGGAGACATCAGAATTTATTTCATGCACAGGTTCTGGCAGCGGCTGGCTGTCGGTAAGCACGTCAACGCTGTCGGGCGGCACACGCCCGGTGAGCATGGTGTACATGGTCGCGCCCAACGCGAAGATGTCCGACCGCAGGTCAGTCTTACCCTGCCCGTACTGCTCTGGGGGCGAGTATCCCGGAGTAACCGCCCGCGCACCCACCGTTGTGCGCAGTTTGGGATCGTAAACCTTGGCGATGCCGAAATCAACCAGCATGGCTGTCCCCTCCGGAGTCACCTTGATATTTGCCGGCTTGATGTCACGGTGGATAATGGGCGGCTGTTGAGTGTGCATATAGGACAGCGCGTCACACACCTGGCTGATCCATCTCACCGCATCCCGCTCACTGATTGGTCCACCGGTGCTTTCGATCATCTGGTGCAGGTCTTCACCCTCCACGAAGTCCATCACCAGGTACTGCCCTTGATCGGGAACGAAGAAATGATCGGTGACCCGCGCCAGGTTCGGATGGATCAACCCGGCCAGGATCAGCGCCTCGCGTCAAATTGCGCCTGCGCCTCTGGGGATGTGTCCAGATTTTCCTTGACCGCGCAGGGACGCTTGAGATTGACGTCCCAGGCCCGGTATACTGCACCAAATCCGCCCTGCCCGAGCAAGTTCACAATACGATATCGGTTGTTCAGTACCTGTCCTTGTGCAAGAGGCATGATGATTTGCTCCTTTGGACTATAAACGAGAGTGAATGTATTTGGACGATTATCAATACTATTTTACCCCAGGCAGCCCTGAGCGCGGTTAAATTCATCCAAAGAACACCGCATCATTCACCGGTACACCCTGCTTTTCCAGCGCGTACGCTCACCTCGCCAGAAGCGAAAGGCAGAGCTCCAGGTCATCGCNANGTACAGCGTACCAATCACGGGCATCAACAGCGCCCAGGTGGATTTTAAGCCGTAATAACGGATCGTCGGCAGGTAGCTGATGATCATCGCCAGGTATGCGGTGATCGACAGCAGCAGTACAGCGGGGTTCAGTGTGATTGTACCAAGCACCGGCGCCCAGAACATGATCCCCATCACCAGGGTCAACCCGGTCAAGATGAGAATTGAGTAGTTTAACTGGCTGAACGCTGAACGGGCAATCATGTCCCATATCACTCCCAGATCTTCATACACGCGCACGCTTTCCACAGCCCGCGACTGCCCGATCCACATACGATGGCCTCGCCTTTTCACCTCCCGCGCCAGCGTACAATCATCGATTACCGCATCCTTGATCGCTTCGAGCCCACCGATCTCTTCGAACAGACGCGTCTCGAGCAGGATGCAGCCACCCGCTGCACTCGAAAAGTGCGTGTTTTGGGAATTTGTCAGGCGGAAAGGGTAGAGAAGTTTAAAAAAGTAGATAAATGCCGGCATGAGCAGTTTTTCCCAGAAATTTACCATGCGTAGGGAAGCCATGATCGACACAAACTGGGTACCATCGGTCAGCATTTTCTCTTTCAGAGCCCCTAATACGCCTTGTCCTAATTTTATATCGGCATCCAGCAGCAGTGTCAAGCGCGTATCCACCTGCCGTACACCCTGCTCAAGAGCCCATAATTTTCCGCTCCAGCCCGGAGGCAGCGCTGCACCGGAGATAATTGACAGATCCACTCCCTGCACTTGAAGAGCCGCTCCGCTGGTGCCGTCCGTTGAACAGTCATCCACCAGGATTACCCGCAGCCTGTCCCCCTGCTCGACCAGGGCAGCAAGCGTAGTCTGGATCACTCCACTTTCATCCCGGGCGGGAATCACGACCGTGATATCAGATAGGTCCACCTGAATCCCCTGGTGGTCCATTTCCAAGGTTTCCGTATTACGCCACGGCTGCCAGGGAAGGAGCAGTATGATAAGCCAGATGAGAGCTGAGAGACCAACCAGGAGCAGTGTTAATGAATCCATGCGCATTAATTTTAAGGGAACAAATTTGACTATTGACGGAACACCAGGATGGCAAATAGCAACGGGCAAGATCAAACCTGCTGCCTGAAATGGTCAATTCTACTCAGGTAGGATTTGTCAAGTACATAAACATTTCTAGTAACTGCTCAGCTTTCCCGGGTAGGGGTGAGACCCCCAAAAACCACACCCCCAATACCTTCGGGCTGAGTAGTTACCATTTCTTAATATTTAGGGCAGGCTGTTCGATAGCCCGCCCTATAAAAAGCAGTTCACCTAGACTTGCAGCGATCCCCTTGCTGGCTGCAGAGAATTACGTCACCCGTTTCCAGGTCTCCGTCTCGATCACGATACGGTAGTAGGGTTCTCGATTTGGATCGTCGGTCACGTACTCTTCAGAGATCAGCATCTGTCGATAGTTTTCGAAGGGCACCTCGATCTTCAGGCGGTTGTCCCCTCGGAACTTGACCTTACTCATTATTTTCGTACTGTAGCTTCTGTCAATTGAAAACTCACGTTCCGGGATTCCAGGACTGATCGATTGATCGATCTCCTGCTTAATATCATCTGCCAGAGGTAAATCATCCAGCCATGTGTCCAGATTTAACCGGCGTGATGTTACCGCACTGTTGATCTGGTCGGTAAAATCTTCCTCTTCTTTTATTGTCAGACGATCCCTGACCACGTTCTGAGCAGCCACCAGGCCTTTATACAGGTTTTCCGTGTATTTACGCGCGTCGTACGTCTCGGTTGCGTCCAGGAACGCCTCGCTGAAAAAGCGTGCGATGCGACCGTCTTCCGCGTCCCAGCGCTGGCGGTCGAGCAGAAGCATATCGTACTCCGGATGCCGAGGGTCTAAGGGTTGAATGAAGGCGCATTTCTGCAGCCGCTCATCTGTGAAAGCCTGCTGTTCAGCCTCAAAAGCCACGTACGTGTTTCCCTGGTCATCCTCGCGGATGACATGGCGAAATATCTGCGATGGATCGATCTTCAAGATTGCCAGGAAATTCGTGTAGGGATAATTATCCGCCCGGAATAGGCACACCGCCAGGTCACCGGCGGTAATACGGCGATCTTCTTCCATGATTGAATAAAGCGCCCGCGCCAGGCCCTGTGAGCCATCCACCAGGGAGACATCCTTGCGCAGCAAATCCCTGCATACACCCGACGGCTGATCCGGGTTGATGTTCTTAAACCGGGCCGCCTTGATGCCGCGCTCTTTTAATGAATTTAAGATATGCCGGGAAAAATAATCCAGGATGGCCTGGTTTTCGTTTACAGGCAAGGCAAGATTCGATAAGATCAATCCCTGTCCCTGTGGATCGAGGATGTGAAGGATTAATTCTTCTATTATGACACTGGTTATATCGCGCATTGTTCCCTCCTTGATGCAAACCCGATTAAATGTTAACTGACGATTGACTACTATAAATAATATACTCGATTACTGTGCGTAATTCAAGTGAGAAATGTCGTGATTTACCCTGGACAAGTACAATTATCCAGGGGTCAGGTTAAGGTCAACAGGTAGCCGTTGCGTTTCAACCAGTCGTAGCGCTGACGATAATCCGGCATGATGGATTTCACCTTACTCCAGAAAGTCCGGGAATGGTTCTTCACCTGGGTATGGACAAGTTCATGCAGCACAACATAATCAATAACCGGCAGCGGCGCCATCACCAGACGCCACGCAAAATTAAGTCCACCTCTTGAATTGCAGGAACCCCATCGAGTCCTGGCGCTGGTAATCCTGATCCTTTCGAACTGCAGGTTGTTGTCACCCGCAATTAGGGTCGCCCGTTCGGAGATTACCCGCCGGGCTGCTTCCCGGTACCAGCCGGTAAACACCTCTTCTGCGTGGGCTAATACATCGCGTGATAGTTCAAACCGCTCGTTGAGCAGCAGTTGTGGTCGCGAGCGGTCCACAATCAGCAGCTCATACTGCTCACCCAGATAATAGAACGACTCCCCATTGATGAACCGCTTGGCCGGCAGACCTGGATATTGACGTCTGACCTGGGCCTGCTTTCGTTTGATCCAGCTTTCTTTCTGACTTACCAGCCTGACGAGGTCCGCTTCTGAGGCATGCAGGGGGGCGCGGACAATCACTCTGCCATCAATTTCTACAATAATGGCGATGGTTTTTCGTTTTGTGCGGATAATCTCATCGATCTTCATTAATTCAAGCACCTTACTTCAGGGAGTCTGGAGTGTGTAGATTTTCTTGTGTAATATTTCAGTACACAATAAGAGTCTGAGCTGCAGGTCAAGCAGCGGGGAGGTCTATTCACTCAATGCTGCACAATCACCCGCCGTCCAGATTGGTGATCTTACACTGAGCAGCATTCCTCGTCAAGACAACCGCCGCAGCGTGGAGTATAAAGTGAGCTTTAGCAGAAAGAAAAGGGTACATGCCATCGAAGGTTTAGGGAATTGCACGACCCGCGCGGCATTAAAACTCTTGACACATACCCGCTGACCCATTAAAGTTAGATTAGATTGTAAAACTGTTAAGAACACCATCCTGGAATGAACCGGAGGAATTCACCCTATGGCTCGTAAGAAGATCGGTCACGTCGAATTACAATGGACCTGCCCAAACTGTGATGGGATCAACCCGGGTCCCATTAAAACCTGCCAGTCTTGCGGTTCACCCCAACCCGAGGATGTGCAGTTTGAGCAAGCAGAACGCCTGGAGCTTATCGAAGATGAGGAAAAAATTGCCCAGGCTGCTGCTGGTGCAGATATCCACTGCCCTTATTGCGGGACACGCAATGCTGCCGATGCTCCCACCTGCTCGCAGTGCGGCGGAGACCTGGTTGAAGGCACAAAGCGCGAGAGCGGTCGAGTGGTTGGGGCATTCAAGAGCGGACCCGCCGAACAAATCCCATGCCCGCGCTGCGGCGCCGAGAATCCGGATACTGCCAAAAACTGTTCGCAGTGCGGTTCGCCCATGCACGTAGACAAGCCGGGTACTTCCACGGTTGTCCCAGGCGAGCCCGCCTCTTCTTCCGGATCTCGCCGTTGGATCCTGATCGGAGCCGTTATCGCCATCGTGGCATTATGCGCCGTGCTGTATTTCGTATTTTTCAGCACCAACGCGACCACCGGCAACGTCCAATCTGTTAATTGGGAACGTTCGATCCCCATTGAGGTGTTCGGCCCCGTGAAATTTTCGGCCTTCATCAATGAAATCCCATCCGGTGCCGCTGTCATCTCCTGCCAGGAACAGTACCACCACACCCAGGACGAGCAAGTTGCCAACGCGGTTGAGGTGTGCGGCACACGTACACAGTGGACGAGGGAAGCGGTTATGCCGAGGTGGTTGAAGATTGTGTTTACGAAGTGTACGAAGATTTCTGTGAATACAGCATTAACGACTGGTATGTGACAGAGACGGTCGTCTTGACCGGCATCGATCATAACCCCATCTGGCCCGATCCTGCCCTGGCGTCCGAACAGCGCCTCGGGGATGAAAGAACCGCATCCTATGTGATCGTCTTTCAAACGGAGGATGGAGTAGAACGCTACACCACCAGCAGCCTGGAGCTTTTCCAGCAGGCAGAGATCGGATCGATCTGGACGCTCGAAATAAACCAGATCGGAGGCGTGGTGAGTATAACCCGCTAGGAAATTCTAATAATAAACAAAAATCCAATATCAGGGAAAAGTGTGCGCAGGGGCTGTCTTTCTACCAGGACAGCCCCTGCTGCACGAATAATAACCTGCAGCTCCGCTGCTGTTAATCCTGCTTGCTGATTTCTTCGCCCGGACGCAGTTCGAGATCATAAGTAACAAGCTGCTGATGCACGCGCATACCTGCCTTTTCATAAAGGCGCGTCGCACCGGTCAAGCTTTGCGCATCTACCCCCAGACCCACCTGCTTCTTGCTGTGCGCGTAAAATTCTACAAAGGCATGCCGCAGCAGTGCCAGGCCCAATCCCCTCCTGCGCCAGGACCTGCGAACACCTAACGTCTCAACGATAGCCAGGTCCGGGTTATCACCAACCTGCGGCTCGCAAAGCGCTAACCCCGCAATATCGTCTCCGTCCATCGCTAGGTACCATAAAGTTGGATCGAAATCTTTGTCGGATTCAAGCCGGTGTTCCCAGCGTTTAATGCTCTCCTGTTCGTCTCGCTCTACGTACCCCCAATGGTCTTGGAAGGAATCGTTGACTGCTCTGTAAATGGACTTGAGATCTGGATGATCCCTGAATGAACTAATCGTGATCCCATCTGGCCACTGAGGCTTGTGCGGTTCTTTATCCAGATCCATGATCATCATCCATGAATAGCGGATTGGCTGCATTCCCCTTTTTTTAAATAAATTCACCGTCGGTTCGTGTCCTATGGATGAAGTAGCTCGCACAATCACCCGCACCCCCTCTTCAACCCTGGAGATAGCCTGCCGAGATCTGGTTTCTGCCCAGTGAAGCATGTAAGTCCCAATCCCCCGCCCCTCAAATTCTTTTCTAACGGCTCCATAAATTAGTGGGTGCACGGGCGGCGAGGGGACATCCCATACCAGGATACCGCCTGCCGGTCGCCCCTCGGGTGAGAGCACCAACCTTGTAGATGCGCGGTTATCGAAACCAGGTGAAGTAAAGATTCTACGGATATCTTCTTCAGTGAATTTGCGTACCCCCAGGAACGGCTCCCAATAATCATTGAGAATTTCCAGAAAGGTTCCAATATCCTCCATCTCAACCGGGCGTATACAATATCCCTCCGGAAGAGAAGTTATTTCATTGTTAATCTCATTCATTTAGATATCTCCCATATTTTTATGAGTTATGCAGTTAGCTGGAATCGGACGCAGATGAACGCTGATTATATCAATACACAGGCAAAATCTTTAAAATTCCTATCCCCGCCGCAAGCGGACAGGGTATTTTGGAATTTTGCCCCTGCGGGGACAGATTTAGCAAAAGCTTGAAATCCACGTAGCAAGCTCGGGGTATTCAGCAAAAAAAAATATATTGTTATATCTGCGATTATCCGCGAAAATCTGCGTCCAAAATTTTTTAAGGAGTGAGCGTTTGTGTCCCCACCAGTGCTCGCTTACAACGCCACCGTGCACCCCAATCCCGGCACGTCCGTTGCGATGAGCCATCCCTCCTCCAGTCGAAAACCCGGCACGGTCGGGTCGTCTATCAGATCGAGATGCCCATCCAGGTCGCCGTACTTCACGTTGGGACTGCTCAACGCAAAACTCAACCCGGCAGCAATGAGCAGCGCAGGTTCGATCAGGCAGCCAACCATGGTGGCGATATTAGCTGCTCGAGCCACAGCATCGACCTGGCGAGCACAGCGAAATCCACCGCAGTTGGCAAGCTTAATACTCAACCCATCCGTATAATGTCCGGCAGCCAACTGCAGGGCAGATGCGGGACCGGTCACACTCTGGTCTGCCAGTACGGGAATGGGGCAGTGTGTCGTCACTTCTTTGAGCCCAGCCAGGTCATGTTCCGGTACGGGCTGCTCAATCATCTCCAGTTTATTCTCCAACGCCCGGGCGACGTACAGGGCCTGCTGGACGTTGTATCCACCATCCGCATCCAGGCGCAGTACATGCTCCGGTAAAGTCCGGCTGATCGCCCGCACGCGGCGCACGTCATCATCCGGATCCAGGCCACCCTTGATCTTTAACATCCGAAAACCAAGTCTGGCATGCGCCTTAGCCACATCAACACACTCAGCCAGTCCAGCGATAGGTACGGTTGCCGAGGTCTGTATGCGGTCGCGGTAGCCCCCGAGCAGCCGGTAGAGCGGCATGCCAGCAGCTAACCCCAGCAAATCGTGCAAGGCAAGATCGAAGGCGCACAATGCAGAGGGCGAGTCATTAACCAGGGGCTGGAGCTGATCGAGCGAATATTCGATATTGGTCGGGTGCAGGTCCGGAGCTATATCGGCGCACGCCTGGCAGGCGCGCAGCACATCCTCTGGTTCCTCGCCGGTCAGCGCAGGATGGGAAACAGCGCTGCCCCAGGCAACCTGACCGTCGCGCGTCTCAATTCGCACAAAAATCGCCGTCACCCGGTCAATTTCCGGGAGACGCCCAATGCTCACGGGTTGTCGCAAATTGAGTTCAACCGGGGTAACCTTGGCTTTCGTAATCTGCATATCACACCTTCATTCTATTTCTGCTTCCTCTTCGTAAAACACAGCCCCGACCAGGTCTCATCGATCGCTGCGATCTTAAAGTCAACCAATCCAGAATCCAGGCCCACCTTACGCACAACCAACTGGGTTAGATCGCTCTTCACTCCCGATGACTTCTTCGGCCAGATGATCCACAACCTGCCTTCACCGGCAATCGCGCCGACGCGCTCGATACCAGAATCTAAATCACCTTTTGTTGTCAGGAACCACAGGGTAACATCGGGGCGTTGATCGAGATGCCGCTGTACGGCTACCGTACCCGGCAGTTCACCCAGCGTACCCTCAAACCCTTGCGGTGCATCCAGCAGGGCAAGAATCGAATCAGGCTTAACACCCAACTTCTCTGGTAGAGGCGTGCCCGAGTATCCGGAAAACAGGGAGTCGGGCACGAGAGGCTGTTCGGGGGGATTCGAGATAGCGGCTTCCAGTGTTATCCCGACCTCGCTCCAGGTCGTGTAAATCGCATCCGGCAGGTTTTGTTGGACCCTCTCCACTTTCTCGGGCAGCCCCTCCACAAAAACGATCGGCACATGGCGCGTGGCTTTGTACTTACGCAAGTAGATAGCCATATCCCGCCCCTGGGACGGCATCCGGCTCAGGTCAATGACTACCGCATCGGGAGGCTCTGATTTAATGGTTCGCAAGACATCGTTTGTCATCGGATCAAACTCGACCTGGTACCCGGCCTCGCGCAGCGGCTCCAGCCTACCCTGAGCCTCCTTTGGTTTCCAATGGATCACTCGTACGCGGTGCATCGACAGTTCCTTATCCCACCTGTTCGACCAGGTAATTTTGGATGCCCATTTGGTCTATTTGATCGAGTTGGGCTTCCAACCAATCCAGGTGATCTTCTTCATCATCCAATATAGATTCGAGTAACGCCCGAGTGCCGTTATCGTTAGCTTCTACGCTCACAACAATCCCCTGATTGTAAGACTTCACCGCACCCTGCTCCGCGGACAGGTCGCTGCGGAACTGCGCTTCTACATCCGGACCAATATTGATCTTGTTAAGCTCACTAACAACCGGGACTCCGTCCAGGAAAATGATCCGCTCGATCAGCCTCTCCGCATGCCGCATCTCGGTGATGGCGCGTTTCTCGATTGCATCATGCAAGCGTTCGTATCCCCAGTTGGCGCACATCTCCGAGTGCACCATGTACTGGTTGATGGCCGTTAACTCGTCAGCCAGCAGCATGTTCAGTTGTTCGATGACCTTTTCTTCACCTTTCATGATCTGCTCCTATTTTTTTGAATTATTTTGTATGTTCCGTTTTTGTTCAACGGACAATCGATCACACGATTTATAGGTATTTGCCGGCATTTTTATGGGTAAGGTTTTTTTATCCATACTGTGTAATCTGCTGAAAGTAATTTAACAAGATCCCAGCCTGATTATGGCCGATTACTTCAGCAATTCGCCGCATGCGTTCTAGCTGTTTGTAAAGTTTCTTTCTGCGAATTGCTTAACCGACAATAATATTATAGCCGGATTCAGCACCCCTCCAGCAGGATAAATAGCGATCCTTTCTCGACTCCGTTTACGATGATCGTGATCTGGTGTCTACCGGGATAATGTACCCGCGTGGATCGGTTGACAAAGGAATGCTTTCGTGTAATCGGGTAGCTGCCAGGCGTTAAGCTCACCTCCTTGATGTGGAAGACCTTACGAGATATCTTACCCCTCGCCTTGACGAAATCAACCGCGTACTCCAGGCGTAATTTCCTGGTCTCGCCGTCACCAACGAGGAGGGCAAACGTAATGTTAACTTCACCTCCGATGTTGGTTTCTTCTTTATCTACCCTGAGATCTTCGACATGGATGTCTCTGGGGTCGGAAAAACCGAACAGGTTCATGGCCCTCGGATTGCCGGCCTTCAACAGGCTGCGGCAGGCATGTTTCACAATCCAGTCCGTCTTCTTCGATTCTCCGTACCAGCGCTGACAGATATCCAGAACAAGTTCAGGATGGTCCTTCGAGATATCGTTCAAGTTGTTGGAAACACTCCGGCGTACCGTCTCCGCACCATCATCCTTGAGCTTCTCCAGGATTGGCAATATGGGTGTTGGGTCCACCTGGAAAGCCGGCAGTGCGATTCCCCACGGCAATCTGGGCTGGCAGCCTTCGCTGGACAGGCGTCTGACCTGCGCATCTTCATCCTCTGCCCAGCGGTACATGTAAGCCATCGCACGATGCGCATCTCTTACCAGGAAGGTACGGATGGCAAATTCAGCGGATCCAAACTTCGTGAAATATCCCAGGGCGCTGAGCGACAGGTCCCAATTCAACATTCCGTACAACGCCACGTATTCAGGAAAGGCGAGCGCTTCAAAACCTTTAATGGAGGGAACAACCTGCCTGAGGATCTGCAACGCCTCCGCATACGAATCGGGCAGCACAGCGTGTAAGCAGACCGCCGTATGGCGCATCTTATCTTTCAGCGCCCTTTCCTGCCACCCCCCGTCGTAGATCAGTTCGAGGAAGTTCTCCCGATCAAATTGCGCGTAATACTGCTGCACCGCATCCGCCAGGTTGTTTATGGATTCTCGGGTAAAGTAAATATCCTTCAAACGTTCTGCCATGCAAACACCTTCCACAACAACCAAATCCTGGGGGACTACTTTCCTTTCGTTGGGCTTCGCCTGCCGCAGGATTATTAA
>JGI24024J18818_10000280_pt1 | contig 18289 bp, 17 predicted proteins | sample Cruoilmetagenom2_FD_18818 | JGI IMG/M metagenome (IMG submission 18818) | reverse complement strand
TAGAGATACCCAAATAGCAGTTGAGGTACTTGAAACTGAAGCTGATCCTAATCTTAGGAATACACAGATTGCAGTTGAGGTACTTGAAACTGAAGCTGATCCTAATCTTAGAAATACACAGATTGCAGTTGAAGTATTAGAAGTGACTAACTTGATGCAGGTTGCACAGCAGTTTGTTCAGGTCATATCTAATAATGATCCTGTTAATACTATTCAGGTTGCACAGCAATTTGTTCAGGTCATATCCAAAAACCCAATTCAAGAGGATACCTTTATCGGAGGTGATGGTGATCCTCCTGATACATCCATATGGAGTGTACAATCTGGAACTCCAGTTATTGATACCAATCAGTTAGAGTTTTTGGTTAACTCAACTACAACTGAGGAAAAGGTAAAAAACAAAAAACAATTGGCAGGAGATTTTGAAGTCTATATAGATTTAGATGTTGATCAAGAACCTGCTCAAGATAATTGGAAGTTTGGTTTGGAGGTAAAAAAATCACCTACTGAATATTTTCAGGTTAATCGTGAATATGATAATGTAAATTTTCAAGATGTAGTAATACGAACAGCAAATGGTGGTGGGGAAACTGTTTATAGAATTTCAGATAATCCATCGACTACTAAATTGAAAATAAAAAAAGAAGGCAATACTTTTAAAGGATGGTATTGGGATGGATCTGCTTTTGTTCAAATAGGATCTGATGCTACCGTAGGCTTATCTCCTGATCAGTTTTGGGTACACATGGTAGCTGAAACTAAAAACAATGAAGCTCAGTTAAGAATATTGGTTGATAAGTTTACTGTGCTTTCAGGATATTTTGCTGATGCATTTTTACAAAATGTTTATTTAACTATCATTGAAGGATAAATATTATGGCACTTTTACATATGGATGGCTTTGAGGGATATGGTAGAGAAGATGTTACTTCTTTTTGGTCATCTACAAGTTTCATTGGAGGAGGAGCAGCTATTGATCAAAATGGCAGACGTGGTGGCTACTGTGTTAATTCTCCAAATTGGATTAGTAGTAGTGAGTCATCTTTAACATGGAATAATCCTAATCCTTTTGATAATCAGGTAATAGTTGTCGGTTGTGCTTTTAAACATAATAGCATAGGTAATTATGGTAATTTTTTAAATATACTTAGTGCGCAAGGTGAGACAGTAGGAAAGGTGTATATAAATAATACTGAAAAACTTTTTATTCAATATCAACCTTTTGGTACTGCTGACACACTCTTTACTACAACACAATTAGATGCTAATACATGGTATTATTTAGAATTAAAAGCCAAAATGCATGGTAGTGAAGGAATTGTGCAATTTAGATTAAATGAAGAATTAATTGTTGATCGTTCTGGTTTAGATACTGTTGCTTATAATTCTTCAGGAACGCAAATTGGAGGTGTACAATTTTCTTTTGCTATTTATGGTCGGTGGTGGCTTGATGATATTTATATACTTGATACTACTGGATCAAAAAATAATGATTTCTTAGGAGATATTCGTATCGATTCAATTTATCCAAGTGGAGTAGGAAATTATACAGATTTAACTCCTTCTGCTGGAAATAATTATGAATGCATTGATGAAATCAATATGGATAGTGCTGATTATGTTGAAGGAGCCAATGCTGGAGAAAAAGATTCTTATGCCTATGCAGATGTTCCTACTGATTTAGATGATGCGGCTATTTATGGAATTCAATTAAGGAACCAAGTAATAAGAACAGCGGAATCAGATAATATAAAAGCGAAAGGATTTCTTAGAACCGGATCAACTGATTATGCAGAAACTACGGGGCAATCTTTATCAGATATATATAAAAGTAAAATAGTAGTATGGGAAGATGATCCAAGTGATTCGGGTGATTGGACTAAAGCTAAAATAAATGCATGTGAATTTGGTATGGAGGTAGCATAATGGCACTTTTATCTGCTGATGGGTTTGAAAATTATAATGATAAAGCTGATTTTGATTTAACATATCCTAATAATAATCTTAGTGATACTTATCTTTCTTTTCCATTAGAAGGCAGAAATGGTGGAAGATGTATGAAATGGGATTGTGATCATACTTATCTTAATCAGGTTTGGCGTATGGGTACTTCTGGTTGGGCTGTTTCACAATCAATAAATATATTTGGATTTGCATTTAAATGTGGTTTAAATGATAATGGTGCGGGTTCTACTCTTACTTTGCCTGTTACTGGAAGTTATGGGGGAATGTCAATTCAATTTAATCCAAGAAGTACTACGGCAACTGTTCGTAGATGGGGAGTAAGCCAACAGATAATTGGTTATTTTGAATACGCTTATGATACATGGCAATATTTAGAAGTAAAATTAAAAATTTCTAATTCTGGAATAATTCAGATTAGATTAAATGAACAAACTGTAATTGATTGGACAGGAGATAATTATTATCAAAATGAAACGTTTCCTATTACATTTTCTATTGCTTTGCATGATGATCAATTATGGTGGTTTGATGATTTTTATAGAGGAAATGATCAAGGATCATATAATAATGATTTCCTGGGAGATATTAGAATCGATGTTATCAATCCAAATGGTGCAGGAAACTATACAGATTTGACTCCTTCTACTGGAAATAATTATGAATGTGTTGATGAAACCTTACTTGATGATTCCGATTACGTTGAAGGGATAAATGTAGGAGATAAGGATTCATATTCTTATCCTGTTGTACCGACTGATATAGATGATGCTGGTATTAAAGCTGTAATGATTAAGAATCATGCTCAGAAAACAGCAGAAGCCAATAACATAAAAATTGATGCATTGTTAAGAACTGGATCTACCGATTATAATTCTTCTGCTGCACAAAATTTATCAGATGGTGAATTTTCTCCGATAGATTTTATATTTGAAAAAGATCCAAGTGATTCAAACCCTTGGACTCAGGCAAAAATAAACGCATGTGAGTTTGGTATGGAGGTAGCATAATGACACTTAAATTTATAGATGGTTTTGAAAGCTATGCTAATGCTGCTGATATGATACAGGTATATCCTGCTTCATCAAATCATGGTAATATTACTTTTCCGACAACAGGAAGAAGGGCAGGAACTAAATGTTTAGATTGGGATGCTGGCTATACTAATGCTTATCTTCGTTCTCCTATAGATGCAAATACTTTTGCTTCTTCTGAATATGCTATTCTTGGTTTTGCTTTTAAAGTTAAAGGTAGTGGTAACTATGAATTGGACATAAATTTAGATAATAATGGACAAGGAGGAATGGCTCTTGAGTTTGATGGTAATAGTAGTGGTATTATATTAGTTAAAAGATCTGGTGTTAGTTTATCAACTATAGGTAATATTTCCTATGAACTTGATACATGGAATTATTTTGAAGTAAAATGTAAAATAGGAAATGGTACTGATGGTCATATTGTTGCTCGATTAAATGAACAGGAAATGATTAATTGGGTAGGTGATAATTATTACTCTGGTGCTACAGGTTTCCAAATTAGCAGGTTTCAAGCTCATCTTCATAATTATTGGGATATACAAATAGATGATCTTTACATTGCTGGAAGTAATGGATCATATAATAATGATTTCTTAGGAGATGTGAGAATCGATGCTATTCATCCAAACGGGGCAGGAAATCACACAGACTTGACTCCTTCCGCTGGAAATAACTATGACTGTGTAAATGAAGCAATAGTTGATGAATCAGATTACGTTGAAGGAATTAATATTGGAGATATTGATTCATATTCTTATGCTGATGTACCTACTGACTTAGACGATACAGGTATCTATGGAATATGTCTTAGAAATATATCACAACGGACAGCAGGATCAGATAATATAAAAATTGATGCTTTAGTAAGAACCGGATCTACTGATTATAACTCTGCTTCTGAATTATCACTGACAGATACTTGGTATACTAAAGATTTTATATTTGAAAAAGATCCAAGTGATTCGGGTGATTGGACTAAAGCAAAAATCAATGCATGTGAGTTTGGTATGGAGGTAGCATAATGACACTTTTACTTATAGATGGTTTTGATCACTATACTGTTAGTCAGATGATAGATAAATATAGTGAGTATGCATCAGGTGGTTTAGATATGGTTGGTGGAAGATTTGGTGGTCAAGCATTTCATTCTGGTTCTCAAAGTCAAGATTATGTGCTGAATTTTGAAGTAAATAAATCAACAATTTATTTTGGTGTAGCAATTAAAAAAATGGATGGAGGTGTTCCAACTCTTTCAACAAGTTATCCTTTTTTATATTTTTTAGATGAATCAGGAGCAGGACAAGTAAAATTATGTGTTAATCTTGCTATGGGTATAAATGTTTATCGTGGAGATAATACCTTACTTGGTTCTACTGGTGATGCTATTTTTGAAAATTATAAATGGTGTTACTTAGAAATTAAAGTTACCATTAGTGATACTGTTGGTGAGGTGACTATACGAATAAATGAGAATCAGGTTTTAAATTTAACCTCTCAGGATACCAAAAATGCTGCATCTGATTATATAAGAAAGATCAGACTTGCGGGTATATACAGTAGTCAGTCTGTTTATTTTGATGATATGTATGTTGATGATGCACAGTTTCATGGTGATTGCCGAATAAGAACTTTCATGCCTGATTCTATTTCTTCTACCAATAATAGTTTCACAGCATCGGCAGGAAATAAGGATGAATGTGTTGATGAAACATTGTCAAATGATGATACTGATTACATATATTCAGATACATTAAATCATAAGCAGGGTTTTGGTATTACTACTGGAGCATTAGGAACGGTTAAAGCAATTCAATTAAACAATCATTGTAGAATAGATGAAGCTGGAACCAGACAAATTACACCTTTAATTAGATCCAATTCAACTGACTATTTAGGAACTGAAACTGAAAATATTACTGCTGATTATTTGTTTGAATCAGAAATTTGGGAAACTGATCCAGATGATTCAAATCCCTGGACTCAAACAAAGTTAGAAGCGGCTGAGTTTGGTTTGGAAATTACTACATAAGGATTATACTATGCGGTTAATTTTGAGTTGTGTTCATGATGCTAATTCGATTACTAATAAAGATCATTTACTTTTAATAGTTAATACAAAAACAAGAGAAATAGAATGGATACCATTAGAAGTCTCAAATCCTAATGATGTTTTTGGATCTAAGGCTTTATGTATGTCAGGAGATTATCTGATGGTATCTTTAAAAACTAATAAGAAATTTGATAAACTTTTGGTTATCGATGTGGTTACAAAAAGAAATCATCTAACTAATTGTATTAAATCAAAAAATATTTATGGTATGGTTTCAGTTTTTCGTGGTAGGGTTTATGGAATTTCAACTGAAACAGATGTCATGAGTAATATTGTTTTAAGCCCTTCATCAAATAATATAATAAGAGATGTCAAGCATTATACTTTTGATGGTGGGGGAAATGATACTTATCACATTACTTCTATTATTAATTGGAATCGTAGATGGTATGTTTCTTACTTTGGTAGAAATTGGAGAAAAGATTCTAAAAATGGATTAATTATTGAGTTATCTAAAAATAATAGAGTAGTTTATTCAAATATACATCAACCAAATTCTTTATTTTTTAATCGTAATGATGAAATGTGCTTTTGTGAATCCGGTAAAGGATTATTTCATTACGGTAGAAATATTGTTCATGTAGGAGGTTATCCAAGAGGAGTCATTGAAGATCCCTATGAAAATGGTTATTGGATAGCTATGTCTGCTGATAGAGGAGACATTCCTGGTACTCCTACACGATTAATTTTTATTAATGGTGAAGGAGTGATAGAGAATGAAATAGGTATTCCTCAAACATATGATATTTATAATATTGTTGAAGCTGAAGGTTATTTAAGCAAACTGCTATAGTGGAGAATAAATGAAACCTATTGATAAGGTTAAAAGAATTGTTGGAAGATCATTATTTATTTTTGAACATGGATTAGGGGATTTAATTCTTTTTTTACCTGTATGGTATGAATTTTTAGAACAAGTAGGAATTAAATGTTTTCTTGGAGCAAGTAAAAAAAGACAATTTAATCTTATTAATAAAAATATAATAACTATTGACAGATCATTTGATAAGAGTCAATATGCATACATTTATAAAATATTATATCCAGATCCTAAAAATAGTCTTATCCCGATAGACATATCTGATGAACCTGCAAAACCTTATATCTGTGCTTTCTATGAATTAGGAATGAAGGAATTCCCCTGGAAACCTTTTATCATACCTAATAAATATAAAAATAAAAATTCAAAAAGAGTTGGGGTTCACTTGTTTGGTCATACTGGAATGGATAAAAAGTTCTGTCCAGTGGACGTAGCTGAAGAAATATGGCAGGAAATAGTTGATGCAGGATATGAACCTTATGAGTGTCATATGACCCCAAGTTTTGCAGATGAATATCCTGATTTTATAGAAGCTGATTCGATGGAGTGTCTTACTCCCGATTGCTCCTTACGATATGAAAAAGCTGATCTTAAAAAAATGATTGAGGAAATAAGTAAATGTAAATTTTTTATTGGCGTTGATTCAGGCCCGATTGCTCCTTACGATATGAAAAAGCTGATCTTAAAAAAATGATTGAGGAAATAAGTAAATGTAAATTTTTTATTGGTGTTGATTCAGGCCCAATTTATCTTGCTTCAGCTTTATTAGGTACAGATTATATTGTTGGTCTGGAAAATCAAAAGAAACATAATAATTTTTTACCAAAACATATAGTAACTGTTCCTGTTTTGAATTATAAATCAGGAGTTATTTTTAAACAAATTAAATCTATGGAAGGATGGTTATAATGGGAAATAAAAAAACACCTATGAGTGGATGGAAAATGAAAACATCAGCATTTCTTGCTGCTATTGGAACAAGTATCATTGGATTAGGTCAAGTTGTACCAAATCCTAAAGTATCTCCTTGGATGATGTTTATAGGAGTTGCATTAGATGGTCTTGCTACAGCATTTGGTATTTGGGGAGCAGGGCATAAAATGGAGAAGAATACAGCTATCATTATGAAAGAACCTAAAATTCCTCAACCTCCTACGGAGTGTGATATTAAATAAAACAATGTTTGATAAAAGGAGACAAACATATGGAAAAGGAATGGGAGGGAGAAGAAAGAAGGGAATCTAAACGTAGGTATACAGTTGATCGGCGCACATTAGAAAAAAGAAAAAAATATCTATCTTCAGTTTTGTTGCCAATTCTTATAGCATTGTTAGGTGGTGGTGTAATTTCCTGGGGAGCTTATGTAACTCATACTACTTACGGAATTTCTGCAAAATATGAGGAAACTTTTATAACTCATATTAAAGATCAAGATATTAAAGATGTAGTAAATGATCATAAATTTGAAAATATGCAAAGAGATTATAATACAAAGATCATTCAATTACATGATGATATGAATGATGGTTTTAAAGAAATGCGATCTTCACAAAAAGATATTTATAATCTTCTTATTAAGCAAGATAATGATAAGCAATACAGGTAATATGAAAAATTTTCATACTAAATTGATAAGTATAATGGTGGGCGTATCTCTCTTTGCTGGATTGATAACTTCTTCTTTTTTATACATACAGTCAATAGATAGTAGTGGAAATCATTTAAAAGATATGGCTCTGCATCTATCAAGATTAATTGATTCTGTTGTTGATTTTCAAAAAGATCATGCTATTTCAAGACATAGTGATATTAAAGGAGATGTTACTGAGTTAATTAGGAAGGAAAGTATAAGACAACTTAAACAAGCAAGAGGTAGATTAGAATTACAAGGAAATATTGAAATAACTATTGGTTATTTAGAAAATAATATGATTAATTGGATAACTCAATCGTGGCAGGAGTCAGAAACATATAAGCCATTGCCAATGGGTGATGAATATGGAGTGCCTATGCAATTGGCTTTAAATAAAGAAACAGGAATAGTTAAAGCTAAAGATTATAATGGAAGATTGGTGCTTGCAGCTTATACTTATATTCCATCGATTGATGTTGGACTTGTTACAAAAGTGTACTTGAGTAAAATCCGAATTGGATTTCTTCAGGGAACATCTTTAGCTATGATTCCTGGATTTGTCATTGTCTTTTTTGGGGTATTATTTTTTAGAAGATTAATTAATCCTATTATAAATCAACTTGAAAAAGATAAAGAAGATTATAAAGAATTATTATCTAAAAAAGATAAAACTAAACAAGATCTTATAGATAGTGAAAATCGTTTAAGAACTTTTTTCGAGGCTGCTTTTGAAGGTACTGCTATTACTGAGGATGGTAGATTTGTAGATGGTAATGATAGTTTTATTAAAATGTTTGGGTATAAACGAGATGAAATGCTTGGTATGCATGTTACAGATTTCGTTTATAGTGAGGATCAAGATCTTGTTTTTAAAAATATTAAAGAAGATTACACAGAACCTTATGAACATAGGTGTGTTCATAAGGATGGTTCTATTCGTTATGTAGAGGTTCATGGTAAACAGATTGAATATTGTGGTCGGTCTGTAAGAATTACTGCAATAAATGATATTACTGAACGTAAAAAAGCTGAAGAAGAACTTGTTAAACTTAATAAGCATCAAAGACAAGTTTCTAAAATGGAAGCAATAGGCAGTTTTGCTAATGGTATTGCTCATGATTTTAATAATGCTTTACAGCCTATAATTGGAAATTGTGATATTGTACTTCATGAAATGCATGATGGTGAAAGTTGTCAGATACATCATAAAAATATAAGTGCTATAATTGCAGCAGCAGAAGTTGCAGGACTTCTTGTGCGTAGAATTCAATCTTTTGCTCGTAAAAATGGAGAATCAGAAATATTAGTACCTTTGGATTTACCTAAGTGTGTTAGAGAAGCTTTTAATTTTTTAAGATCTATGATTCCAACGTCAATAGATATGGAATTAAATATAGATAAAGACATAGAATTGGTAGAGGTAAGTGATGTTACTATTAAACAAATATTAATGAATTTATGTAAAAATGCTGCTCAAGCAATGTATGATGAAGAAGGAAGAATTGTTATTGATATATGTAATGAAAAAGTTATAGCGGAACAGTATGGAATACCTAAAGGTAAATATGTTAGAATTGAAGTAGAGGATAATGGAAAAGGGATGCCTCCTGAAATTATACAACGTGCTTTTGATCCATATTTTACCACTAAAAAAGAGGGAGAAGGAACGGGAATAGGTTTATCAGTGGTGGATAGAATAGTAAGAAATTATGGGGGATATATTCGTTTGTATAGTGAAGTTGAAGTAGGAACGAGAATTGTAATTTATATTCCTGCTTATTTAAAAAATGGAAAAGGGGCGAGGAAATATATGGTAGATAAAGTAGCTCCTATGGGAAATAAAGAATCAATTCTTCTTGTGGATGATGAAGAAGCTATAATAGAAGCAATTATTAAAATATTAGAATCTTTAAATTATAAAGTAACTTCTTTTGTTAGTAGTATGAAAGCATTAGAAGAATTTCGTATTAATCCAGATAAATATAATGTGGTATTAACTGATTTAACAATGCCAGAAATGACAGGTTTGGTTTTAATAAATGAGATTAAAAAAATTAGACCTGAAATTAAAGTTGTTCTTTGTTCAGGATTGGGTAGTAATGGAAGATTTGAATCAAATTTATATGATAATCTTGTCGATGTATATATTAGAAAACCAATAACAAGATATGAATATGCAGAGGCTTTAAAAAAGATTCTTTAAATCTTTTCTGAATTCATCCATATTAAATTTCTTTCCAGGACAGCTTTTATAAGGGGCATATTCTTTATGTCCTTTTATATTTTTGATTGTTATTTCGTATCTCAGGCAAATATTGACACATAAATCAATAAGAATATTCCATTGAGCCATATCAGGAGCTTCATCATCGAAATTTCCAACACAACAAATGCCAATGGATTTTCGATTAATGTTTTCTTCTCTGCAATGTGCGCCTGGAGTTCCTTCCATTCTTCCTACAAGTATTTCATATTTATTATTAACCATTTCAATTCCATAGTGATAACCTATGTCATCCCATCCCAATGATAAATGATAATTACGAATTGCTTGCCAAGAAACTGTTCTTGAATCTACAGTTAATGAATGATGTATTATTATATAAGAAGGTTTAAATAGATTCATAATATTTCTTTGAATATTGAAGTTAATTCCGACCAGCTTAAATCATTTGGATCTTTTCCTTTAGGTAGAATAATAAAGTTTACATTCATAGGTACTTCATTTTTTATTCGACTGTAATCAAACCATGAATCGGCATCGAATATCACAATAACCCTTGAAGGTTTACAATTGATTATTCGTTGAATCTGAACCTTTGAGATCATTTTAGCACAACCTGTTGTAATGGATAATTTATTATTGTGCTTTATTCTCAAATAAGAATCAACTCTTATCATATCTAAGAAGCCTTCAACTAATATAAGTGGTTTACCTTTTTTAATTTCATCTTCACCATATATGTAGTTACCTAAATTTTCAGGGTTATGATATCGTTTTGATAATACTTGTCGAGCTTGCCATGTAACTATTTTATTTCTATAATAAAAAGGAAAAAGTAAGTATCCTTGATACCCACTATGAATTCCACCCAATCGTAGGTTGTATCGTTGTACATGCCATAAATAAAGTTTTCTTTCTTTAAAGAATTGTTTAATATATTTATTTCTTTTTAAAATTTTATTTGTTATTGAATAAGAATCCCAAGGAAAGAGATCTTTTAAAGGGGGTTTATAGGGGGTCTCTTTTCTCTCCGTTTTTATAATGTCTTTAACTTTAGTGACAATATCATAATCTCCTTCATCTAATCTTTCTAAAAGAAATTCTTTTGCTTCATCAAATGTTTTTAAATTAGCAAAGTACTTGACAAGATAAACTGTGTCCATTCCAAATTTACATTTGAAACAAGTACCAAATTTTTTTTCCAGATGAATACCAAAGTGGTTACGAGCATCACCACATCCAGGACAGGTTGTACCAACATATCCTCTACCTATATTTTTACCTTCAGGTACAGTATCCACTTGGTATTCATCTAAGAAAGCAGATAAATCAAATACATCAATTGCCTTTTGTAGTCGTGGATTTATTATCATTTGTGTACATATCTAAAAATAGTCCATGATTTATATTCTTCATAGAAAGTCTTTTCATTCCAATCACGATCAGGTCTCAGCTTTGTTTTTTTAAATAGCTGACGTGTTTTAAATGATTCCGATTTAAAATACTTTCCGAATACACCTGACCACCATTTAGATGTGTGCATGAGATGATGAAGGGGGGAAAGGTCATCACGTTTGGTAAAGACTTGATTTTCTGTTTCTGCACAGGGAATGATGATTAAAATTTTACCGTCTGGATGTAAGACACGTTTAAATTCTTTTAAGGTTTCATGTAGTGTATCTTCATCAGGTAAATGTTCAAGAACGTGAGTACACATAAGCAGATCAACATCATCATCTTCAATTGGGTTGAGATCCCATGATGGTGTAGCATGGAATTCAGCATAAGATCCAAAGTCATGTAGCTTTTGACCTAAATCAATAAGGTATTGTGAATGATCCACTCCAATTAATCTTGAGAAGATTCCTAATTCATCAATAGCTCTTAGGTTAAGACAGGTAGCACAACCAACATCAAGGATAACTTCCCATTCTTTACCAATATTAGATTTAAGATCTGATAGTTCAATAATTAATTTAGCAAAGTCTCTTTGCCAGTTACCATAAAAGGTAACATCCACTCCTCTTACTTCTTTGACGAATTCAACATATACCTCACCATATTTGTGAACTTCATCCAAATCATAGTCTTCTACTGTTTTCACGATAACCTCCTTTATTTAATATTAACAGAACAAAAACGTTGGATCTCCCATTTCTTACTTTTGTAATGGTTTATTCTTTCCATAGAATAACCATAAAAATATTCACAGAATCTTGCTCTACCAGATACTCTATCAATGCTGTCGATTACAATCAATTTATCCTTACCAGATATACGTCTACGACCACGGCCAATTTTTTGAATGGTATCAATATAACTTTTTCTGACTGACCCTAAGACAACACAATCAACATTGGGTATGTTAGTTCCAAGGCCGAATACCTGTGTAGCAATTACTAATTTGGTAGTACCATTATTTAATCTGTTTTTTATTTTTTCATTTTCTTCTTTGGGATTATTACCATGAGCAAATTCATATTCTAATCCCATTTGATCTGCTATTTTAATTATCTTTTTGCCTTGTTCAATTTCATCTATTAGAAATAGACAGTTTTTATTTTTGCTTAAAGATAATACATCAGCAGCATTGAGTAGTTTTTTATTTCTGGTTTTATTAAATAATACATCCTCACGTAAGCACTTAGCATAAGGATTATGTTTTTTAGATGTGTGAAAATTAATCATATATATTTCAACTGGAACCACTCTTGCACCTACCTCTGTTTCTTTGGCTTCATATATAATTGGGCCAAGGCAACCTGTCATCTTAGCCCATTTTTCAAAGTGTTTTCTTTCATGTGGTGTGGCTGTTAAACCATATCGATAGTTAGCCCACCTTAATTTAGATAAGATTTTAATGTGTGAAGCAGATATACGGTGAGCTTCATCGATAATAACTAATTGAACTTTACTTTTTTTAAGATTAAGATCTCTGAGTGTTTGAAATAAACTGATGGTAATATCCCCCATGTCTCTTTTACCATCACCAACTTGTCCTATTATTTTATTTGGAAACCATCTACGAAAGTCAGCAGTTAATTGATTGAATATTGTTTTAGTGGGAGTGACTATAATAGTTTCTGGTTCTCTTAATTTATTAACAATTCCACCAATGACAACAGATTTGCCTGATCCTGTGGGGCTTACAGCAATTCCTCTTTTTTTTGGGCCAACCTTTGCCAATATTTTATGTTGATATGGTTCAAATTTAATGTCTGGTAATTTTGGTATCAGCTTATGTTTGATTTTGGGAAAATCAAGATAGGTAAGTTCTAATGTGTGACCGAGTAATTTTAATTGAGCAAACACGAATGGCAGAAGACCATTAGGAAAGTAACAACCATGCCTACCAATGCAATTGAGAATGGATTTATGCCTGTCTACTCCAGCATCATACCATGATAGTATTTTCCAAATGATTTGTTGTTGTTGTCGATTGATTAATCTACATTTGTGTGCATCATATTGTTCTATTTCAATAATCAACTCCAGCTTCCTTTTCTTCATCAGGGGTAATATCTTTTATTTCAAAATTATCAATTGAAAACTGACCAATAGATAGATCCCTGTAAATACCTATTGATCCATGTTGTTTACCATGCCTGTAATTAGCGATATAGATTCTGGCTTTGCCCTCCTTTTCTTCTATATCTGTTTGACATATGGCAAGTACTAAATCTGAATTAAATATAGTATCAATGTCATCAGCAACTAAATTTGATTTAAATATTTTTGCTGACATAGCTTTTCGATTACCTTGCATTGCAGAGATAGCTAACATATTTCTTGTACCTGCGATCTCTTTTAATCCAATGCTGTTTTCTGAAATTTTTTCTTTCTTATTTTGTCCTGGGGCTGTTTCTTTCATAATTCCTAAATAATCAACTACAACAGCATCAAAGAACAGTCCTTTTTTCTCCTCCAGTTCATCAAGAATACGATCAATATCTAAATAGTTTAATCGACCACGATTAAAAGCAACTACTTCAAGATGACCTCCTGATATTTTTTTATATTTATTTCTTGCTTTGATAACCTTGTCGATCTCATAGATAGTATCAGCTTTTTCATTTACTTTAATATAATCATCTCCTACTTTGCGTAGCATTTCAGCTTGACCATCTGGATTGGAAGTCATAAAGCCTACTGCCATATCCAATCGTTCATCGATTTGTGCCTTGCCCATTTCTAAAGATACAAATAAAATATTTAATCCTTGCCATACGCCAACAAGAGCAAGCTCAATTAACATCCATGTTTTACCTGCCTTGGTAGCTCCAAGACAGGTGACTAACCAGTTAGTTTGAAACCCTCCAATGATTTCATCAAGCATTTTTATTTTAGTTTGCATTAAATATCGTTTATCACTGATACGTTCTTCAATAAACGATTTATCTGTAAAGTAACTATAATATGGATCGTCAACTACTTTTGGTTTTTTGATTGCTTTTAATATAATGGCAATTGCATCATTGTACTTTTGACTTTTTATTGATGATGCAAATTCGATACTCGCTTCTTCTAATTGGAAGTGATAGATAGCATCGTTGATTCGTTGAAGAATATATTCTCCATTTGAGCCTGTTATATCATTTAGTATGTTGAATATATTTAGGCATTTCTTATGGAGATCTTCATTGATACTGTCTTCACGTTCTTTAAATAGATCTGAAAAATTTTCTCTTGGTGCTTCTTTAAAATCATCATAGTAACCATAGATCATATCCATTATAAATTTACGATCTTTAGTTTTATATATGTCGATGGGAACTATGTTGCGTATTGCTTTTATGAAATTTGTATTTTTTATTGAATGATATATTATTTGATTAAGAAAATGATTGTTAAAATCAAGATCCACATTATTTACCTTTATCCTCTCTACGGTTTGTTAAATACAAACACGCTCCAATCGTTAATGTAATGTTGATAGAAATTTTTTCCATCATCCCCAGGATAAAATTTAGCTTTTGCTAAAACTTTATTAATGTCTTTTTTTAAATTAAAGTGTCTAAATCTTTTTGTCCATTGATTTTCATCCATTACAGTTATATGAGTTGGATCTTGATCTGTTACATCTTTAGCGGTTTGTCCTTTTTTAATAGCATTTAAAGTAACAAAACCTATACCATCTTTTTTTAATACTCTTTCAAATGATCTGATTGTTTTTTCAACTTCAACTAAGGGCAAGTGTTCAAACAACTGAGAACAATGAATTAAATCAATGGATTCATCCGGTATCTTTTTCATTGTTGCACAGTCATCAACAATTAATTCATTTGGATCAAACTTGTTAGCTTTATTTCCTATTTGTACCAAGACTTCACTTATATCAATTCCAATACACTTGGCAAATACTCCAGTTTCTTTAAATGCTCTGAGATTGGCACCACAAGCAGAACCCACATCAAGTAGCACTTTATCCTTCATTTCAATTTTATATATTTCAGAGACAAATACAACCATTTTAGCATATTGTTTTTGCCAGTTACCATAGAAAGCATAATCGATTCCTTTGGCTTTACATCTTTCATAATATTCTATACCATATTTTTTGTTTTTATGTTTCATTTTACCTGTTACCACTGTTTTCCTCCTTTCATAAAAATAAAAAAATTTTCTATTTCATCTAAAAATGAATTGAACCCGTATGACTGACAAAAATCAATAAAAATATCCTGATTTAATTCAGTTTGTTTCCATTGCATTTGATAATTATAAAGAGAAGGGTGAGGAAGAATAACAAGACGATGACATAAATTATATAGTTCTTCATTGTCTTTTATTCTTTTTTCCCATTTTTTATCACCTTTGAGGTATGCTAATGTTCTTTTTTCTCCCATCCCAGGAATACCAGGAACGGTATCAGATTTACAACCTGCGATAGCTTTGTAGTCTATCCATTGTTCAGGAGAAATACCATATTTTCTCATAAACCATTTGAGATCTTTTTTCTTTTTGTTAGATGGATCAAAAATATATGTATCTTCATTGATTAACTGATACATATCTTCATCTCTTGTGGCTATTATCTTTGTACCATTAAACTGTTTACAGAATAGAGCAATAGAATCATCAGCTTCATATTTATCAAGTGCGTAATCTGCAAATCCTAATTTTTCTACAAGGATAATTAGATCTGAATAGTCTAATTCAAATTGTTTTCTTTCGGCTAACTCTTTACCAGTAGATTGTTTCTTTAATTCTCTTACTTTGTATCCTTCATATTCTTTTCTGCGAACACCAAATTTTGAAGGAGTTATATCCCACATGATAACTGTATTGTTGACTTCAAATCTATTAGCAATGGATTGAAGGGTTTTAAAAAAACCAAATATCATTCCGGTATCTGTACCTTGATATGATAGTTTAGCTTGTTGACTGAAGACAGTTCTATAAGCTAAGAATCTGCCATCGATTATGAGAGTTGAATTACCATCCAGGTTAGGATTTAATTTTAATCGTTGCATTCCAATTGCATCCTTTTTGGTTTACATTCTAAGTTTACTCTTTTAACTGGTTTTTTGATATTGGGTATAAGTCTTTCATGCATAATTCCTATACCTTCATCAAGTAATTTTTTGTACAGTCTTTTATAAGGATGATTTTCTTCTTTATTTATTTTTTCAATGCCATAATCAGAAGGATAGAATATCTTTTCACATAACCATTCAGTACCTATTAAATAATAATGGTTAATAGAAAATACATCTACTCTGGAAAATTTTTCTTCTTCACAGCGATTGTCTGTTAGTAAAGTGAAATTATCAGGATCGTTTATAGCAATGTAATTGTGGTTTGTTGCTGTAAGTCTTGTAATTTTTAATTGTGGTTTTTTAATCTGAAGATTTATTTTTGGCATTTACTATCTCCTTTTTAACTACAATTAGTAAAGCCACAGAAAATACATTCACCTCCTCTGCATCCTGTTTTATGTGTTAATCCTTTTTTATTACATTCAGGGCAACGTTCAAAATTAATATAATCATCACGATCATCAGCATAGATAGCTGGATTGAGATTATCAACGTTATATTCTAAAATTGTTCTATCTTCATCAGGCATGAAATGATAAAATAATACTTTAGATAAAGCATCGACAATTGATTGAGCTTGAGTTGATTTTTTTTCACTGTCAGCAATTTTAAACCAAAAAGGTGTATCACCTTTAAGTCCTTCAAGAGTATCAATAATCCATTCCATATCCATACCTGCTTGAAGTCCTTTGGAACAGATCCTTGCCAATGCATCAATGACTACGTTAACTAATCCTCCCTGTTTTCCAACTGAGAAAAACATTTCAATAGGTTTATCATTGACAAAATTTACTGTGACATAAAATTTACCATGAGGAGTATTGATTTCAACGGTAGATCCATCTCTTTTAATTGGTCGTTCTTTAATTTCTTTTTCTTTATTAATTTTTTGTTTTCCAAAGTGTACAATCTGATCACTTCTACAACCATCTCTGAATACGGTTATTCCTTTTAATCCATTTTTCCATGCTACTCTAAATATATTTTCAATATCATCTTCAGTAGCATAATTAGGAAGGTTAGTAGTTGAACTGATTGCCATTGAGATCCATTTTTGACCCATTCCTTGCATTGATACTTTAAATATAGGATCTATATCGTGGGCTACTTTGTAAACATCTCTAAAATGTTGAGGAAAATAAGATAATTTTTGAATTGATCCATTGTGTTCAATAATATCTTTTATCATTTCTTCTTTTGTTTTGATAGTAGTAAATTGCCGCCCCATCTTCATAAGTTCATCTAAATGTTTTTCAAATTGTGGATGGATTATTTTAAGGACTTCATCAGATTCTACGAGAGGTTTCTCCCATACTAATGCCATCAATGGTTCCCAGGCATAGGAGCAATCAGCAGACATAGATGTTGATCCTGTTGGAGCTATCATTGTCCAGTTAGAATTATGAATACCATATTTATCAAAGTCTTTTAATATTTGTTCATCATTTTTTGTATAGTATTTAATAAGATTTCGGAAATGTTCTTGATCTTTATCAGGAATTTGCACAACCCATTCATCAACATCTTTTGCCATTTCAATAGATGTTTTAATACAGGTACGATTTAATTCAAAACATATTTTTTCAAAAAATCCTATTGCTTCTTGGGAATCATATGCCATATTCATTTTAATAAGAGCATCAGCAAATCCCATGATACCTAATCCAACGGGTCTCCAATCTTTTGCGTTCTTCATGAAGCGTTGATGAATGTATTCTTGTTTTTCTATTACTCGATCAAGGAATGTAAAACATAAAGGAATTATTTTTTTAAATTTATCCCAATCAAAATTAAAACTGGCATCTACAAAATGGGAGACATTAATCGAACCTATGTTGCAGATTGACCACGGGGGTAGTGGTACTTCTCCGCAGGGGTTAGTGCAATCAATGTCTCCCAAGCTTGGGAATGGATTGAATTTATTTACGGTGTCAAAAAAGAAAAGGCCAGGATCACCGTTAGTC
>JGI24024J18818_10000279_pt1 | contig 18301 bp, 26 predicted proteins | sample Cruoilmetagenom2_FD_18818 | JGI IMG/M metagenome (IMG submission 18818) | reverse complement strand
ACCTTCATGTATTCACCTCTCCCTTATAAGAGTTTTCATCTTTATAAAAAGTTCATTTTTTTTGGAAATAAATGATTTAAGTAAAATGGAGAATCTATTAATTATGGTAACAGAATATAAATTCCGTTTTTAATTAATGATCAAACAGAAAATCCCCAGCAAAAGTAGCTGAGGATTTGGTGGAATGTACTATTTTATTAGTTCTCGCTTATTCAACCTGATTGTTAATTGAAAAATATATGCTTTACTCTTATTCCAGTTAGTTATTCTTAGATCAGGCTTAATTCATATTGATAAAATTGTGAATCCTTAACGTATCCATGTTTTTCATATAGTCTTTGAGCAGCGTAGTTGTCAGGTGCTGTGCTTAGACTAATACTTTTAGCTTCTGTTTCAACAGCATAATCTTTAACTTTTTGTAAAAGCAATTCTGCTACTCCTTGTTTCCGGGCTACTGTATCTACATATAAGTCATTTAATATCCAAGCTCTTCTCATCGATATTGAAGAAAATGTAGGGTAAAGCTGAGTAAATCCCACACACCTATGTTTATCTTTAACGACAAATATTATCGAATCTTTATTTTCTAAACGGTTTTTTATGTATGTTTTTGCTCCTTCAATATCTGACGTTTGCTGATAAAACATTCGATATAGATTAAATTGATTTGACACTCCTTCTAAGTCTTCAATTGTAGCTTGAAATATTTCCATTGCTTTTTCTCCCCTTTATCTATGAATACAATAATCAAAAACACATTCATCAATTGCATAATAATAACATGAATCACTATTTTATTTTCTATTGCAACTTGACATATCGAGAAATCTAGATATACAATAACACACATGGAACCTACTAATGTATTCAAAGCGTTATCAAACGAAACAAGACTTAATATCCTCGAGTGGTTAAAGGAACCAGAGAAGCATTTCCCAAAACAAGGTGCTCATTTGCCAAAGGAGGTAAGTTACAAAGGCGGAGTATGTGTTGGGGATATTCAAGAAAAAGCCAAAGTTTCTCAATCTACCGTTTCTAGCTACTTAAATATGATGCAAAGAGTTGGACTCCTTGAATCAATACGACATGGCCAATGGACTTACTACAGACGTAATGAAGAATTTATTCAACAGCTAGCTAAATATTTTAAAACAGAAATCTAATTTACGTTGATTTCTGTTTTTTACCCACATATATCTACTTTTCTAGATATATAATTATATGAAAAAGGAGATCTTATCTATGCGCTTTATATTTTATTTACTAGCCCTATTGGCTGGAGGAGCACTTAGCTTTGAAGGAGCGATCTACGCTGAACTCGGAAAAACAATTGGACAAATAGAAACAAGTTTTTATAACTTCTTTATGGGCTCAATCATCATGGGACTCTTATTGCTCTTTTTCGGAAAAGGAAATCTTTCCTATACATTTCAAGCACCTAAATGGTCATTACTTGGAGGTGTCTTGGGTGTAGTTTATTTAACCTCTATTGTTGTAAGTGTCCCATACGTTGGTGTCGGCATAACCATGGTTGCCGTTATTATCGGGCAATTAGTGATGAGTATGGTTATTGAACATTTTGGGTGGCTTGGTAGTAAGAAGACTAGGGTTAATAAAGAAAAGATTTTTGCAATTCTTTCAATGATTATTGCACTGATATTAATAAATTAGGAGGTCTTTACTAATGAGTTCATTTATCATTTTATTCACATTGATTGGCGGTATCACATTAAGCGCACAATCATCTATAAATGGTACATTTAGTCGAAAAGCTGGAACGATTGAAACAACCTTTCTAACCTTTCTCACAGGAACGATGTTTCTTAGCATTTTCATTCTTTTTTTTGGTAGCGGAAATGTACTTGCACTTCTAGAAGCACCTAAATGGCAATTAAGTGCAGCATTTTTGGGTACGATGTATTTACTGCTGACTGTCATGGCAGTTCCTAGAATTGGGGTAATCGCAACTAGTATTGCTGGTATAGCTGGTCAACTTGTGATTGGTGTAATAATCGATCATTTTGGTTGGTTCAATAGTTTAGTCATAGAAATTGATATTAAACGTGCCTTCGCATTACTATTTATGATCATTTCTCTTTACTTTATTTATATAGGGAATAAACGCTCCAGAGAAGTAATTGATGAACAATAAAATCACAACTGAATTCTAAAGGATTATTTAAATCAGAAAGAGTCATTTTTCTCACAGTAAGTCCTTCTCCACGAATCTCTTTTGTACCAAATGCTACCCGAACTACCGAACTCGAAAAAATCATCAACAAGTAACTTATCAAGCTCTGTTGGAGATTGTAATAGGGTCTAATAACTATTGTTCTAATTCAAGTAAGTGATTCTTTAATATAGATTTATCTATCATTTTCTGTCCCCTAGTCATGTATGAAAGCTTAGTTAGTAATATTAATAAAGCATAACAGTTGGTACTGCAGTATTTTAAGTATTTTAAAATTCTATTTTAAGAATACTAGTTTCATTAATCGCTGATTTTTTATGATATTCTTCTTGGAGTAGGCCATAAATAGCACAGTCCTTATAATGATTCTTGGAGTTGCGAATCATGTGCTTTATGGTTCCTTCTTGTTCCATGCCAGCTTTACGCATGATTTTTCCAGAAGCTGCATTATCAATATTATGTGCTGCTGAAATTTTATGAACATTCATATGCTTGAAGCCAAATTCTACAACTGCTTTTAAGGCTTCGGTTCCATACCCCTGATTCCACCACTTGTATCCAATCGAGTAACTTACCTCACAGTTTTCAGTGGACTGATCAAAATTATACAAATCTATTTCTCCGATTAGTTCACCGTTTGCTTCCAGTTCAATACCCCAGTAACAATATTCTTTTCGATTATATTCACTTACAATTTTTGCTACCCGCTCCATTGTCTCTGAAACTGTTTTGTGTGCTGCACTTATTCGATTGTCACTTACACGTTCGTCTGAAAGCCAATGGTCAAACACGCTTTGAGCATCTGTGAGTTCCAGTTTTCTGAGAAAAAGTCGGTTTGTTTCTATAGTTGGTGTTCCTGAGTATTTAATCATGCAATCCCCTTAGTCCTGTTTAATTTATATGAATTACTCATTTTATTTCTTTATTAGCTGTAAAAAATCCTTCTTTTAGTATAATTTTCGACCTTCTTTATATTAACTTTTCGGTGCATTCTTTCTTAATAATGGTAACATATTACATATAATGATTTAATAAGAATCAAAGGCAACAAGAAGGGCTGAGTTAACTGAAGTCAAATCTCTAGATTTCGTCTTTATTACAAGTAATTTTCCTATTTCATTTACTAGAATATTATTATTTGAGGTGTACTCAGTGCTTTATTTCCCCCTTATCTCGTGAAGTATGTTCTAGAAAAAACAGGTCAATACCTACACGAATGCGATAAAAGGACTGATAATCTAGTGAAAAAAACAATGTCACTTATTTTGTTAACTCTTTCGTTACTCTTAATGGTTCTAAGCATTTACGGGAATCTTAAAATCCATCAAATTAAATCGCATTCGGTAGCATTCATCGAGGAAACATATGGCAATGAATGCCGGAAAGAAATGACAGCCAACGCTTACGGAAAAGATGATGGATTTTACGCTATATCTGTTCGCCCTAAAGATGGGGTAACTCCCGTCTATTATCTCCAAATGAAATTAACAATGGATTTGCAAGTCGATGAAGTATTGGATGCTTATGAATTCAATAGGGGGAATTCGTGTGAAGACGTATTGTAATGGATTATTAATGGCTGATGTAACAAAAGGTAATGTGGGTAGTAAAATTATCATTAGGAATAAGCGGAAGTTCATCACTGCTTATGGCATTTTCATTGTGGTTTTGTTAATGAATAGATTCTTTCCGCATGAAGAATTTTTCGGTAAATCAAATTTCCGGGTTATGAGTATTCCTATTCAGTCACTGGGTGACTATAATCCAGTTGGCCTAGCGACACTGGCTGTTTTGTGTGTAGGGATTTATCTACTCGCGACCTCTCTTGAAAAATACCGTGCCCGCATCGTCTTAATTACATTAATTGTTTATATGATTTTGCCTGCGTTGTACAACAGTTAATTTCTTATTTGCCAAAGCATGCTATACAACATGCTCCCACAATCCAAGTTTTCCTTTCGCAGGAATAAATTCATCAAGCATCTGCATATTTTGCACTTCCCATACATAACCACCTACAGGATATCCACCTATAAAATAATCATTACCCGATACGATTCGTCCATCTTCCAGAACCGCCCAAGTCTCATTATTTTCAGACACCTTTAAACAATTTACCAGATCACATACTGCAATAATCTTACCGGTTGGAAGATTCTCCTCGTTGTATCCATGCCTATCGAGTATTGCTTTAATCGCCTCATGACGACAAACAGCCTTATCTATTTTTTTACTAGTATGTATTGCCAACGGCCCACGATAATTTGTTTTCCAGGACCTCGTTTCGTACTTGGACTCACCATAGACAAAAAGAGTCGCCCATGGCTGAATCATAGATAAAACCTTCATTATTTCCCACTCCTACTACTTTTACCTTATCGTGTCCATGAAGAAGAATTTTATGAATATGTATTGAAAAGTCAACATTGCAGGATTAAAAACATGTATCAATTTTCACTCGATTTATCTTTTTAATTGTGTTCTTTAAAATAGTTAAAAGGGGATGCGAAAATTTCGTGTCTCAAAGCACTTGTTTTCTTTTTCGACAAGTATATAATTCATAGCATATGAACTATTCTTTGAATGAACTTGGAGANTTTATGAGACCTTATAATGAAAAAATAAGTATATATAATGGGATGGCTTCGACCGTCGCGATGAATTTTTCAAACAACTTCTTTCCCATATTCGCCATCACGATTTTAAGTGCAACAAACTATCAGGTGGGACTAATCAGTTCCTTACCTCCACTTGTAGCTCTTTTAATGACCATTCCTGCAGCCGTTATGTTAAACCGTGCTCATGAACATAAAAAGCTTGTGGCCATGTCGATTTTAATTGCACGACTCATGTTCTTGCTCATTGTGCTGTTGGTTTATTTGCCCTCGGAATCCATGCAAGCGTGGGCGTTTCTCGGCATCATTGCGTTGATGAGTGTACCAAACACGGTAGCGAATATCGGATGGCAAACACTCATTAGTGGAATGATCAGTGAGTCTAGACGGGGAGAATTTTTTAGTGACCGCAATCGGCTATTGACGATGGTTGGGCTAGTTTCAACCTTAACAATCGGTATTATCATGAAAGATGCTTCGGAAAGTGTGACTGCTTATCAAATTTTATTTGCAATTGCTTTTGGTTTTGGACTTTTGGAAGCTTTTTTAATGATGAAACATGAGGAAGAACCAAATCATAGTGAAGGATTAGTCGTGAAAAAGAAATTGATGGAATGGTCCATTTTTAAAAATTCCAGTTATGTCTGGTTTTTAGTGGCCGCACTGTTCTTTAATTTTGCTTGGCAAATGGCTTGGGGAATTTTTAATATTTATCATGTTCGCGTTGTTGGTGCGACCATATTCTGGATTAGCATGTTTTCGGTTGGTAATATGCTTATGCAAATATTAACGTTCCCACTTTGGAGAAAATGGGCAGATCGAAAGTCAAATGTCCGTGTCTTTGTGTATGCAGCCATAGGAATGGCCACAACACCATTTTTAACCGTTTTATCGACAAATTTGTATTACCTCACGCTCGTGCAAACCATGTCGGGATTTTTCTTATCGGGCGTTGTATTGCTTTTGTTTAATTTATTATTAGAGCAATCGCCCGAAGAGTCTCGAACGTATTGTATTACAACGTACAATGTACTGCTTGCGTTTGTAGCCTTCCTGGCTCCGCAAATTGGTATTTGGTTGTTGAATTCTTTAGGCGTTGAAACAGCGATGTACTTAAACTCAGGGTTACGCTTACTCAGCGCTGGATTGTTCTTTATTGTGTATATTCGTTATGCACGAGTTCCTAAGAATTCTATTTAAAAGTTATATAGAAACCAAAAAACCGTTTGGCCACTGCCAAGCGGTTTTCTTAAATTTAGATAAATGATTCACTCAGACGACAGTCATTTTTTTCAGTACAGTGAAATAATCTGATCCCCAAATTTTGAAGGTCACTTGTTTCTCTAAGTGATCTAAAAAATCCTCTTCATCAAAATCCTCAATATCAACTCGATATCGATCTAACTCAATATGAACATTGGCGTTAATTTCTGATTGAATTTCAATTAAATCAGAGAATAACAGTCCCCATCTCTTTTCCTCATATAACGTCCCCGCTATCCCCGAAATTGTGGAAGACACAGTAGAAGATGGAACAGAATAACTATTTTTGATCCGAATGAGCGTTTCAGCATTATTTGCTGAAAAATCAACAGTTTGGTAACCAAGCTCAAAATTCTTTTTAAACTCTACTTTCTCCAAACAAATCCCCTCTTCAATTTTATTTAACTTCAGTATGTATCTAGGAACTTATGATTATACCTATCGACTAGGAGAGTGAGTTATGACTGTATTTCTTTAATCAAAAAAATAAAGGTAGAAGATTAGGGACTGAGCCCATTCTTCTACCTTGTTAATGTGATTCATTTTCAATTGTATGATTAGCCAACATAATTGTATTGATGAATGTCCTGATACTGATTGAGTAACACATCTAATTCTTGACTACACGCAACAACCGTGGGATGTGTCATACCAAAGTGTCTTGCTTTAGTATACATTTCTCGTTTTTTAATATTTATTTGCATCAATGTCACATTTCTCTTACCCAATGATTTCATCTTCATAATTTCATCCCCAATACCCATATGATTTTTAGGTGCACATACTTAAAGGAAATTAAAAAACCGGGCTCACTATTGCAGAGATTTATTAAAAAATAAGGTGTTAAAAAAGTTCGTATTTCTAATTTTTATTATACAAAACGTGTAGCTAAAAATCAATATATAGTGTTATATTCATTTTTCGACACAATATGTTGTTATTCTCAAGTTTTCATTACTATTCCAAGAAAGTTTAACCTCGTTCTTTAATCAGAACGAGGTGTGTTAGTTTTCTTTAACAATCTTCCTTTTTATTTCCTCGCATGATTGATTCAAATTTCTTCATTTCAAGATCGAGCGGAATGTGGTTTAACGGATTTCTCTCCTGGGCAAATTCCGCTTTTGTATCAACCTGAATCCCCATCTTCGAACTAGCAGATGCGGTAGGGTCATTAATAATACTTTCTTTTTTCCCATCAAAATGTGGGGTGGATTCTACATTTGGATTTGCATTTTTACGCGGCATACGATCATCTCCTTTCTTGTTAATATGACGAATTGGAATAAATTTATGCAAAAAGTTAAATTTGTGGGAGGTTTATGGCTTGAAAAACTATACTTGGTGTGTTTTTACAGCAACCAAAATTGGATGAGCAAGAATTGGAACTTAAACTTTGTTCTATCGTTTCAATAGGTAGGGTTCAGTTGGAAAATGAATAAATAAGGAGATTTTTCATGAAGTTTTTACTGCCATTAAATTTTGTCAGTGCATTGTATGCTTTATTATTTTTTGTATCACTTGAACTCATGGTAAATGTCTATCGCATTAGTCGACTAACAAGTTGGAACTTAGAGACTGTTAATACGATTGTATTCATTTTGATTATTGGTTTGCTTATCATTTTCACCTTTTTGCTATGTTGGATCATTAGAAACTGGTTGGATCCTAGGAAATCGGCCTATTGGACCGTCATCCTTTGGATACCTTATTTGATGCTTTATGTATATACCTTTACTTCTTTATTCCCAATTCAAAACCCCGGAGAAGCACCTAATCCAGGCGTTGGTATAGTGATGATCGGAATGTTATTTGTGTACCCATTTTATATAGCATTTATTAATTTATTGAGTTTAAGAACTGAGTAGAAATCTTCATAAAGTTAAAGTTATTCATTTTTGGCTACTAAGATACTATGGGGGTGGTACTATTGTTCATTAGAAAACTCATTTCTGCCTTACTAAGTTGTGTTTCCGTTATCATCATTTACTCTTTTTTGGAACAGTCCGGTTTTGTCATCCTCTTTGGAATGTATTTACTCCCCATTCTTTTGTTTTATGGATTACCCTCATCTATGTTGTCCGATTTTGTTACGAAAAGAATAAAAGGAATTTTTAGAGGATTTATGGCGTTTTTCATTCATGTATTCTTTGCTGTCTCATTTGCACTATTCCCCATTTTGTTTTTTGATTGGGCAAGGGATATATTAATATTAGATCCAACAAATTTGTTAAATAATTTCTTTTTAACTTCCGCTCTTCTATCTTCTAGTCTCTTCTGGTGTTTCGATGAGATCCTTAGATGTAAAAAAGTAATGGCATGTACTAAAGAGGGATTCCCCTTTAAAGTAAAGAATATTAGTCTTATAAAAATTTAAATGGAGTTGATTTTATATGGATACTCAAATCACGACAAAATTTAAAATAATAAAACCGGCTACTGAGGTGTTTGAAGCTTTAGTAGACCCAGTAACCATCGGAAATTTTTGGTTCTCATCAAGTTCTGAGAGATGGACACAGGGTGAGACGGTTACACTTAAATATGATGAGTATGGTGCAGAAGGGACTATACATATGTTAGAAGTCGAGAAAAATAAGAAAATTGTTTTTTCATGGGGAAGCGAAAATGAAGAAACAGTTGTTACGATTACCCTAAAAGCGTTGGATAATATAAGTACAATAATTGAAGTTAATGAATCCGGTTTGAAAGAAAACGACCCTGAAATAGTAAATAAAATGATTGGACAAAAAGAAGGATGGGTTTATATGTTATCTTGCTTAAAAGCCTACTTGGAACATGGTGTTAATGATTTAAGAGCATCCTTAATTCATTAAAAATAAATCCAGCACTTGAATACTAACGTTCATCATATTCCTTATTCCTTTAGTTTTAAGAATGACGGTAGCAGAATCAAACCTCGGTAAAAAAAGTTAGATTTAGTTTAGCTATTAAATGATAGATACGGTAGTAGTGAAAAAAATCTAGAAACAAGGAAGTGCTAAACGATGAATTTTGAAATGGTTATGCAGGAACTGGAATCCCTAGGCAAGGAACGAATGAAAAAAATATACCTATCCAATGGTGCGCATGAGCCGCTTTTTGGTGTGGCTACAGGCGCTATGAAACCAATCGCAAAGAAAATAAAAATAAATCAGCGTTTAGCTGAAGAGCTTTATGCCTCTGGAAATTACGATGCCATGTATTTTGCAGGCATTATTGCAGACCCAAAAGCTATGACTGAGACGGATTATGATCGTTGGATGGATGCTGCGTATTTTTATATGTTGTCCGATTTTGTAGTGGCCGTCACATTATCGGAATCAGATATTGCACAAGAAGTCGCTGATAAATGGATTGCTAGTAATGAAGAGCTGAGAATGTCAGCGGGATGGAGTTGTTACTGTTGGCTTTTAGGAAATAGAAAAGACAGTGAATTCTCTGAAGCCAAGATATCTAATATGCTTACTATTGTGGAAAAGACGATTCACAATTCGCCAGTAAGAACGAAAATTTCTATGAATAATTTCCTATACACCGTGGGGCTTTCCTATTTGCCGCTCCATGATAGGGCGATTGAGACTGCAAGAGCAATAGGCACAGTCGAAGTCAAACGGATGAATAAAAAAAGCAGTTTCCTAAATGCTTATGAAAGTATTCAAAAAGAAGTCGTTAAAGAAAGACTTGGTTTTAAACGCAAGTATGTAAGGTGTTAAAATAAGGCTCGCCACTTAAGTGACCTTCAATTAACCAGGATATTAACCCAACAAATATTTGTCACTATTTTTTTGAAGTTGAAAATACATTATAGAGCCTAACCTTTTCAAGAAGTTAGGCTCTATAATCAATTATTTTTGTTCATGTCATCATGAATTTTTTCCTGTAGTGCAGAAGCAGTTATCTGAATTCTCCCAATCTTGCCTTCTTCTGAACAAATTGCCTTTCCTTGAACTTCGAATTGAGAGGTTTCCCCAACTTCATCTTCATATTCTACTAAGCCAGTAAAACTATAACTCTTTGGTGTATTCGGATTATCACTTTGAATCACTTCAATTTTTGAGATACTTAATTGGTAATCATAGTTCCTACCCGAAAAGTGGTACCTAAAAGCTGGAGTAGTCGTTTTAAAGCTATCAAGTCCACTTTCTGTGAAATAAGACGAATAGGTTTCTTCTATATAGTCATTCAAGCGTCCTACATATACTTCATACGATGGATCCTCTTGATGATCAAACATTTCCTCTAATCTTAGTAAATAATTTTCATCAGGACCTGTAAACTCTTTTTCGAGAACAGCACGAATCACGGCTTTGTTTTTATCCTCATCGTTGATTCCCGCAGCTAACTGATTTGTTGAATCCAGACTTTGATTGATTAGTGAAATCATCAGGAAAACAGCAACGGTTACCATTATAATTGATAAAAATATTGGCGCAATATGACGTTTCTTTCTTCTTCCGAACCTGTCTTGTAGTTTCATCAAGCTATTTTGACGTGCTTCATTAGAACGTTCAATATTCTGCATTTCTATGAAAAGTTCATCAAATTCTTTTGACGGATCCATTTATAAAACCTGCCTTTCCATAGAATTCTTTTTTTAATGCATCAAATCCCCGTGTCATTTTTGTTTTGACCTTTGCTTCCGTCCATCCCAATATATAAGCAGTTTCTTTTATCGAGCATTCATTCACTTTTCTGAGAATTAATACATCTCTATAATCTTTTTTCAAATTATTTAAGGCCGCATACAATTGATACAAATCTTCTCTCTTTTCTATCACATTCTCTGGAGAAGGATTCAAAGTATCGATATCATTTTCATTTCCCCATTTGAAAAACTGAATTATTCTTTTTCTTCTAAAATGGTCATAGGTCACATTGCGTGCTATTTTCAAAAGCCATGTTAAGACGGAAGATTGGTGGTTAAAATGATTGAAACTCTTTAAAGCTTTGTAAAATGTTTCCTGCGTCAAATCTTCAGCGGTTTCTTTATGACGTACAAGTAGATAAATAAAGCGATAAACCGTGTCGCTATTATCGAGATAAAATTGTTCTACATCCTCTTCCATAATTTTCAACCCCTCTTACAAATCATAGACGAATGATTGAACAAAAAGTATCGTTTTCAACACAACTAAAACAAGTAATTACTCCTCGTCTTCCAAGATCATCCCTTCTACATGCTTTCGATCGAGCTGGTTTTTCATTTTACGATAGTCTTTAGATTTAAACACGATATCGAAATCATAATTCTCCGGATAGAGTTCACTCTTTTTAATATGAAGTTGCAATCGTTTATGGTTATACTCTTTCTTTTCCCCTTTTACTTGCACGATATAATTCCCTTTACTGTCAGGACCTTTATAGACGATTCCCGTTTCATTGGTCGCTGTTATGTTCACGTTGTCTCCTTGTTCAAAAGCCGTAACTTTGTCTTCCTGTATTTCTTTATTCACACGTGATTTTCGTCCGTATTTATTTGTTGTTATTTGCTGCACATAGTGAAGAGTCTTTAAGTCTTCATCACTTATTGGACTTGCAAATGGTCTGTTTTTATTCGAAATTTGATGTGCCTTATCAATTAGTTCCGGGTGTAAACCGAGCTTCAATGCGATATCGAATGCCTGGCTTTTCCCGCTCTGCCCCAAGAGAAGACGATAGGTAGGACGTAGAGTTTCAATATCAAATTCCATCGACCCATTCACAAAGCCTTCTTTTTGGTCGGCAAATTCCTTCATCTCACTGTAGTGTGTAGTAGCAAATAGCGTGGCACCTTTCTCAAAAAGTTGTTCTAAAAGGACAATTGCCAAAGCCATTCCTTCACTTGGGTCCGTTCCCGAACCAAGCTCATCCAGTAACACAAGTGACTGATTATCTGTGCGTTTCAAAATATCAATAATATTTAAAAGACGTGAACTGAACGTACTAAGATTTGCTTCAATGCTCTGACCATCTCCGATATCAACAAAGATTCGATGGAAGATATGAAGTGTACTCCCTTTTTCTGCAGGGATATACAATCCCGTCTGAGCCATCATTGTCAGCAGACCGATGGTTTTTAATGTGACCGTTTTCCCGCCTGTATTGGGTCCTGTAATGACTAAGGCTCGATCGTTCTCTCCAAAATGTAAAGACAGAGGGACGGCATTTTCTTTCAGCATTGGATGTCTAGCTCCTTTTAAATGAATCCTATAGTCTTCATTTAATACTGGACACTCCCCATTCATTTGAAGACTGTACTTCGCTTTCGCAAAAATGACGTCATAGTGATGCATCGTGTCCATGGCTATTTGTATGGCTTGTTCATGATTAAGGAATTGCTCTGTAAGTTCGTATAAGATTTTTTCGACTTCATGATCTTCCGATACTTTCAAAATTTCAATTTCCTCCTGCATTTCTTCTAATTCTTTCGGCTCCATGAAAAGCGTAGCTCCTGATGCAGACGAGTCAATAACAGATCCCTTCACTTTGTTGCGATATTCTCTTTTTACGGCAAATACGAAACGACCATTTCGCTCTGAAATCGTGCCTTCCTGCAAATAAGGTGCGATCGTTTTCGATTTCACCATGCTTTGGGCTTTATCTTTCACCTTCGCTTGTAACATCGACAACTGTTTTCGAATTGCTAACAATTCTTTTGAGGCATAATCGTCTACCTGACCATGTCTCAAGCAGCGCGTGATTTCAGCTTCTAACTCACTTAAATCTCCAATTGACTCCGCATATAAATGGATCGTTGGCGCAACGTATTGTTTATCTTTCATGAATCGTTTCAGTTTCCCGCAATGATCCAGGAACGATAGAAGCCGTGAGAATTGATCCGCTCGAATATACAGCCCTTTCTTCGCTTGCTCAATATGGTGCTCCATCTCATTCAACGTATGGATGGGCACACTTGAACTTATTTTCATGACTTGAAGTGCTTCACTGATTTCATTTAACGAGTTTTCAATACTTTTTTTGTTTGTGGAAGGTCGCAATTCTTCAATTGTGCTTTTAGCACGTTCCGTAATGGCGTAGCTCCCTACTTCTTGTAAAATTTCCTGATATCCTAATACCTCAATTGTTTGTTGATTCACTTTATTTTCCTCCTTGTTTTTCCATATAAAAAAGCCATCATGAAAACACTCATGATGGCTTGAAGAAATGACTACTTTACGGAGCCCGTTATTATTCATGCTAAATGTATCTTGAGTTTTCATTAAACATAAGACTCTAGATAATTTTGAGCAAAAATAAAGCTATGACAAATACATGCCATAGCTGGAAATATCCATTCTTCATTGCTATGATGCTTGTTCTCAACATTCTTGAAAAGCGCATACTGAATAACCCAAGCGTTTCTTGGATTTTTGCTTTATTCAAGACCGTATTAAATTAACGGATTAGTTAAGAACATTCACACTCATAAAATAAACTCCTCTTTCGGGCTCTTTCTCGTTCATTGTTAGAATATGTTACTGTCTGAATTTTGTCAATTATGATTTAACACTTTTCATACTATCCTCCCCTACGGCTACATACATTTAAAAGAAGAACGAGCAGTGATGGAGGAATGTAGTGAAAAAGTTATTTGTTTTAATTGCCTTGGCTCTCCTACTGGCTGGTTGCACCGAACCCTCTGCAACTGAATTCACACTAGAAACAACGCCCGTAATCATCGCAAAAGAAACAGTAAAAGTGAAACCTGTTGAATCGAATCAGCATTTGGAACGGGACAAGCCTGTTGTTACAAGTGCGAAACTTGTTGCGATTGGTGATATTCTTCTCCATCAGCCTGTATATAATGATGCGGCAACTCCTGACGGGAATTATGATTTCTCGCCTATGTTTAGGAAAGTAAAGCCGTTTTTAGAAAGTGCTGACCTAGCTGTTGCGAATCAAGAAACGATGATCGGTGGCAAAGAAATCGGCCTTTCCAGCTATCCCATGTTTAATAGCCCTTATGAAATTGGGGATGCGTTAAAAGAAGTTGGAATCGATATGGTTACCCTTGCGAATAACCACACATTAGATAAAGGTGAAAAAGCGATCAGGAATGCACTTGAATATTGGGATAACATTGGCATGAATTATACGGGTGCCTTCGCTTCAGAAGAAGATCGAGAGGATATTCGTACAATCGAGAAAAATGACATCACGTTTTCATTTCTCGCTTATAGTTACGGAACGAACGGAATGCCCGTTCCGGAGGACAAACCTTATTTAATAAACCTGATTGATTTACCATTAATCGCAGCAGATGTTGAAAAAGCCAAGAAACGGTCGGATGTCGTGGTTGTTTCGATGCATTGGGGAAATGAATATGAAGGAACGCCAAACCAAACTCAAATCGATTTAGCTACAGAGCTTTCCACTATGGGTGTCGACATTATTATTGGCCATCACCCACATGTCCTTCAACCAATGGATTGGATTGAACGAGCGGACGGATCGAAAACCTTTGTCCTCTATAGTTTGGGTAACTTTTTGTCTGCACAAGAAGGCTTAGAGAGGTCAATCGGTGGCATTGGTGGAATTGAAATTACAAAGACGGTCTATCAAGGGAAAACCAATATTGAGTTAGCTAACCCTAGTTTTATTCCTACTTATGTACATAACTCGAATCGAAGTAATTTCGACATTATTCCGATGTATCAGCTAGAAGAATCTTATTTAACGCGTTCTCAACAACATTATGAACACACNAAAGAACATTTGAGGAAATATACAAATGAAGTACGATTTGTTGAAAATTTGAATGAAGTTTTACATAAGNATNTAATAGGTATAAAAAAACGGAAGAAAATTGAAGAATAGCCTTTATTTAAACGATCGGAATGTTTCAATGAAGGCTTGTGGNTTACTGTGAATGTTAAAAGGAAAAACGCCTTGGTTGGTATGNAGATATAGAATTCCCGCCTCAGACGAGAAGGGTTTGTAGGAAACATCGAGTACTTCATGTATCTTAAATTCTGCTTTTGCAGTCGTCACGGTGTGAGGTGTGACCGTCAGTTCATGGTGCGACGCATATTTTTGCAACTGGTAAAAATAATCGATTTCCCGCTCCACTATTGTATACACAATTTTTGCATGTTGAAATTCATTCGTCATCTAGCTGGCCTCCTCTTCCTGTAATGGTACAGGAGTTACACGCGTGAATGCAAAAGATAAACTATTTGGTTTGAATTAAGGCTCTGTTAAAGGAAAAGGTTGATTAATCGACAATGAATAGGGGAAATGAGTTCCCTGTTTAATATCGGAACTGGATATTTATGTTAAAATATTTATAAGTTTGTGAAAGTCGCACGTACGTTGTGAACAAGGGGAAATGCTGGACATAACTTCAAAAGCTTACCTATCTGTATTAATAAGAGGCATAAGCAATTAGGTAGGAGATATACGGTCTCATATCATATTTTGTATTTAAATTCTAAATAAAACACTAACGAACGTAAGTTTCATTGAAAGGAAAGAATTATGACAAAGAAAGCACTATTAGTTATTGATGTTCAAAACGGAATGTTCCAAGAAGGGAATGTTGTCTATATGGGAGACACATTGCTTCAGATATTAAAAGATTTATTAAGCCAAGCACGATTAACTAATACAGCAATTTTCTATGTGCAGCACAATGGATCAGTTGGTCATCCATTGGAGTATGGTGCAATGGGATGGAATATTCATTCTGCTATAAACCCACAAAAAGAGGATATTATTATTCAGAAAACAACTCCAGATTCATTTTTTAATACATCCTTAGATGAGGAATTGAAAAAACAAGATATTGAACATCTAATTATTACGGGAATTCAAACAGAAGCGTGTGTCGATACAACATGTAGAAGGGCTTTTAGTATGGGATATAAGGTAACTTTAGTTTCCGATACACATAGTACGTGGGCTTCGGAGGAATTATCTGCTCAACAGATTATTAATCACCACAACGGTGTGTTACGTTGGTTTGCCGATGTTCATCCGAGTAATGAAATTAAATTCAACTTTTAGTTTATAAACATTGTGAAGGTTTCTACTTAAACTCACAGATGCTTTACTTCCGAAGGAGTAAAGCCTTTTTTCTTGTTTAACTAACTCAGCAGTTTAGTTGAGTTAGGGATAGTGACTTTTTTTCAATATAAACGTCTAATGAGAAGATATAAGAGGGAGAATTTTATGAAAAAAATTATAATCTACTCGATCATAGCTATTCTTTTGGGTGCATTAGGATTTTCATTTTTTTATAACGGATTTTTAGGAATCCAAAGTATGACTATACAAAAATATGATGAACCATTCTCAGAAGGAAACATCACTACTGACAAGAAAAAAATAAAGACCATCACTGGAATCCTTAATCGGTCAAATCGTATTACTGATAATTACGAACTTGCACATAATCCTTATTACAAAATTCAGCTGAAGTATAAAGACGATAAAACAGAAATTTTATATATCCATAAAAACTTTGACCAAGACACAACACTTATTGTTAGTGATATACGTGACAATTACAAGGTCAACGGAAAACAAATAAATAAAATATTAGACCTTTTATTGAAATAACAGCTACTTTCCTTCAATAAGAGTAAATCCTTACTTATTCAACTAACGAAGCAGTTTAGTTTAATAAGAATGTCGGTGCATACAGAAATCTGGTACTAGGGAGGTGGAGTCACATGAAATTAGATTATCAAATTAATACTTTGAAATTAAATCGTTTTATGAAAACTGAAAATGAAATTATGTTATTTGAAGAAGCATTAGAAGAAATAGGTAAAACAAGAATGTTGTATAATTTTGAAACATAAAATGAGATAAAAATAGAGAAAGGAACAATTGATACCGCTGGAGACCATGTCGTTAATATGTTCATATGTATGTTTCAATAGCAAAAGTGAGGCTACTTTTGAATAAAAGTTAGATGATAACTGATAAGTATTTAAATAGAAATAGTAAAGGACAAAGGATTTTCACTAGTCCTTTTTTGTCTTTAAGTACTCGCAATCTTACCGATCGCTAAACCTTTTTCATTTCGTAAGTGTTTAATACAATTGATATCGGACATTGTTAGTATTTTTCCTAACCTCCACCTGTTTTGAGTTAGCGTTTTGACAGTATAGGTTGACTTGGGAAACTAGCATGTCCTTTTTATTGGCACGAGATTTTTATGCAGAACTCTGTACAAATTTAATACAAAGTTCTGTACTTCTATTTTGAATTACACACTCATATTATATATATAACTCCAATAACTCGAAAGGATGTGAAATTTTGAAACAAAAAATATTTTTAGTTTCATTTTGTGTCATTGGGTTCTTTATAATTTACTATGGATTAGTATCTTTAAATCTATCATCTGCAAATGTGTCGGCTGAAAAACACATTAGTCCAGTAGAAAGAGACACTGTTAAGATATTAGACGAAATAAAAGATAAAACATACAAAAAATATAATATTGGTACTTATAAAATTAACTCGAATGAGATAAACATAGAGATAAAAGGAAGTCAAGAATACTTTGAATCAGTAAAAAATGAAGTTAAAGCGCTCGTGAAAAATACAACTAAATCAACTGCATTTGAAAATTATTACATTAATATAAATAAAAGTGAAATTAATCGAGTAATAAGCGAAGAACATAGAGAAGAACATCTTTTATTACAAGAGATAACTTCAACTATAAATGACTATTTATCTGAATCCTATCCAAATCAAATTGACCAGATAAGTTTAGATAATACAACACCAGAATTATATATTGAAGTAAAGACATTATTAAATGAAAAGCAAAAAACCTCAGATGTCGTTAAGGAAATGGAAAATAAAATAAATAAAATATATATGAATTTAGAAAAAAAGTTATTTTTAAATAAACTTTTAAAAGAAAAGTCTATTAAAATACACATTTATAATAAACATGGAGATAAAATAAACTAATAAAAAAACAAAAACATCTAGTAGATGTTTTTGTTTTTTTATATCTTTTAATCATAAAATTTAAAGTTAAAAGAGTCATAATTCGCAACTGAAATATGGAACCATACTTGAGCACCTATAGGGATACTACTAAATTGAATAGTTGCATTACCGTCACTATATTGTATTCCTTTTGTACCGCCAGAATTGCCATTAATATAGATGGTTGCATAAACAGTATTAAAATTTAAATTGCTAGTTATGTCTATTTTAAAATTGCCTCCATCAGTTGCGTAATACTCATTGGTCATAGTCTGTTTTGAGTATTGGAATATAATATTTT
>JGI24024J18818_10000278_pt1 | contig 18326 bp, 12 predicted proteins | sample Cruoilmetagenom2_FD_18818 | JGI IMG/M metagenome (IMG submission 18818) | reverse complement strand
TTGTTCATACGGATACAACCACGTGATACTGCTCTGCCAATCGAACTAGGATCGTTAGTACCGTGAATCCCATAATGTTCTTTCGATAAACTCATCCACATTGTGCCGAAAGGTCCTCCAGGATTAGGTGCTTTATTTATAATGATAAAATCTCCGACAGGGGTATTATATAAAATTCTACCCACAGCTATTGGGTATTCTTTTTGTAAAATACCATCTCTTAACAATCGAAGCCGACGATTGTTAATGGAAACCTCAATTTGATATGGAAGCGAATTAGGATCCGGAAAACCTGGTATCACAATGGATTGACCAATATAAAGTATATTGGGGTTTATAGATGGGTTAGCGCTGATGATGTCGGAGAGGAGAGGGGTGTACGATAGTCTCTGGCTATTTGACTCAGTATTTCTCCTTGTTGAACAGTATGAATCAGATTGAACACCTCCGCATTAATGAAATAGTATATTATATGCTAAATGACTGAAGTTGGTAATTTATTTTCCTCTATGTCGTTTATTTGAAGTAAGACAATTTCAATGACTTAAGTATAAGGACATAGTTTCACGAATAGAATCTCTTATAACAGAATTCTAAAGGTGGAATGGGATTGAAGATACTATTTATATTTCTATTATTTATTGTTTATTTTGCACTATCACTTTCACTAGAAAGTACAAAGGCAATTGGCTTGTATTTGATCATATCACTGACATTATTCTTTTGGGGAGTCATAGAATGGAAACTTTCTATAAATAGAACTGAGGCTGAGAATAGAAGGAGATTAGAAGAACAACTTGCAGATATTCCACATGAACAATCTCTGATCTCGAACAATTTGTTAAATGTAATGTTAATTGATGAAGCAGGTAAATTTCTGTATATACTTCAAAGAGTTTCCTTAGAAGAAGATTTTAATATAGATACTATTTCCTTTTCTAAAGTATTAGAAGTTGCGATAGTAGAAGAAGAACAGGTTATAAACTTATATCCAAAAAAAGGTTTATTAAGTAGTACAGTTATAAATGACGAAGACATAATTGATGAAGACTATGATGAGGAAGAAGAGGAAGAAATAGTAGAAGAAGAGGAATCATTAGAGAAATTGTGTTTAAGAATGGTGGTAGATGATTTGACTAATACTATTCTAGAATATCCTTTTATTGCTGAAGGTGAATCTCTTGAAATCGATTCTGAACAATACACAGAAGCAAATGACCTTTGTAATGAATGGTATCAAAAAATATGTATTATTATTAAACGATATGAACATTCCAACGTAGCTGTGAGACTTTGGCAGTAACAAGATATCTATTAATAGTTTAAATAAAAAATATTCCGACAATATATATATAGACCTACGACTTTGAATGAAAATAGTGTTATTATATTGTTAATTCACTAATCAGGAGTAGGTATATATATTGAGGAGGTGTCTAAATAAATGTTGCAAAATTCTATCAATATTAAAGCAGTAACTATAGAGGAAGCAGTTCAAACTGCCCTAAATATACTAAAGTGTTCTATCGATGACATTAATGTGGAGGTTGTAAAATCTCCTTCAACAAGTTTATTTGGTTTAAGAAAGCTTCCAGCTGAAGTTAAAATAACTAGAGTTATTCTGAATGGCAATGCTATAAAAACAACTAGCTTAGGAGATACAATAATTACAGAAGAAATAGTTGGAAATATAGATGATGTTATTGATGACTTTTTGGATTCTCAACTTGGAAATGATGCTGGAGAAAGAGAAATTAACGCTGATGTCCAGGTAAGGACAAGTAGAAATAGTGATTCTTTGCTAAATAAAGATGAAATTCTTTTTGGAGCATGGATTCAGAATAATAAGGTATTAATTCAGGAGAGTATACACCGTCTCCCAATGATAGATGCAGATAAACATTTAAAAGTGTTAGTAAATGGGGAAAAACTAACGAAGCCTCAGTTGGTGACAAGTAAAGATAGAATAATAGTTGAATTAGAAAGTGAAGTAATACCTTCTAATTTTTGGGTGGAAATAAAAGATAATAATATGATGGCTACTCTTTCTATTAATCCTGGGAAAAATATTTCTAGAAATTTAGAAGAAACAGAACCTCAAGAATATCTTATTATAAAGGCTCAAGAAAATATTTCTTATTTTATCGATATTACTCTAGAGAATGTTCTGAAGCGCCTAAAATCCTTAAATATAGAAAATGGAATTTTGTATTCTGCAATTCATGAAGCATTATATAGCGGCGACGGCGAGTTTATAATAGCGAAAGGCACACCCCCTGAGGAAGGATTAAATGGAGATATTGAGATTCTAATTGAAGGCTGGCTAGAAAATAAGGATGAAGAAGAGAATATTGATAAAATAGAAAAAGTGGACTATAGAGAAGGTCAAAGTATAATATCTGTGGAAATAGGAGAAGTGATTGCAAAAAAAATACCTCCAGTAATAGGGAAGTCCGGAAAAGATTTATTTGATAATCCTGTACCCCCTCAACCTGTGCATGATGTGGTTATAAAAGTGGGAAATGGAGCAGTACTAAAAGATGGTCAAATAGTGGTTGCAATTGCTGCTGGGAGGCCCTTTATTGAATCCAGAGGAAAATTAGTGAAAATAGATGTTATAAAAGAGTATGTCCATAATGGTGACGTAGGATTGGAAACTGGCAATATTCGATTCCCTGGTGATGTGAGAATAACGGGTAACATTTTAGACTCTATGGTAGTCGAAGCAGAAGGTAGAATTTATATAAATGGTACTGTTAATAGATCTAATCTGCAGTCTAATTACACGATGAAGATCAATCAAAATGTATTTTCATCTGAATTATCCGTTGGGAAAATAAATCATGTAATAGCCTCTCTAACTCAAATACTTCATGAGATATTGACTTATTCAAACCATATTTTAGGTGCTATCAACCAGATACTAATGAGTAGACGTGAAAATAATCCAAAAGAAGAAAATATAAAATTGTCCTATCTTATTAGATTATTACTAGAAAAGAAATATGTGGACTTTAGTGATCTGATAAAAAAGTTTATTACTATAATAGGTACTAATGAAAATAACTTAGATGCGGACTGGATGTCTCTTTCGAGTACATTAAACAAACATTTTATCAATGTCTCTAAAGATCAAAATATTCAAATGCAGACATTAGAAGATTTCGTAAACTTGATGGAGGAAATGTATGACACATACCATTTGGCACCCGAACCTCGAGTGGCTTTAGAGGTACCTTATGCTATTAACTCAACTCTTTATTCTAGTGGGAATGTCCAAATTGTGGGACAGGGTGTGTACCATTGTAATATTCGTGCGGACTATAACATCATTGTTAAAGGCGTATGTCGTGGTGGAAATATTAGTGCCGGAAATGAAGTTTTTCTAGATGACGTCGGATCTGAGAACGGCGGAAAAACGACTATTCAGGTTCCTTCAAACGGAAAGATACACATCAGCTATGCTCACCAAGATACCGTGATTCAAGTAGGCAGGAGAATTCATACTTTTAAAGTAGGAACCCCAAATATAGTCGCTTCTTTAGATGAAAATGGGGATTTAAAGTTGAATAGGTAATGGTGAGTAATGAGAGGAGCTAAGTAAGATGCACAATATAACTACTGAATCATTTAGTGATCATATAGTAATCATTAATATAGATGGAGAAATTATTCAGACAAATAAAATATGGGATAAACATGCGGAGCAAGATGTCGACAATCCCTTTGAAATAAAAGTGGGAAGCAATTATTTAGAAGTATTAGAAGGACTAAATGAACTTGCTATCTACAATGGTATTACAGATGTATTAAATGGAAAGATAACTTATTTTCATACTTTATATCCGAACTCAATATCAGCTCAAGTAGATTTGTTTTCTTTGTTGGTTACTCCTTTGTTTGAGAACGAGACTTTAAAAGGTGCTACAATTATACAAAGAAATGAAAATGAAAATGAGCAAAAATATGCTAATGATGTTTTAGAAAGCATGACGGATGCTTTTTGGTCCATAGATTCAAGCTGGAAATTTACCTATATAAACAAAAAAGCAGAAGTGTTGTTGGCTTCATCCAAAGAGGAGTTAATAGGGAAAGATCTTTGGCAAAAATTTCCGGAAGCTGTAAATACATTGTTTGATGAGAACTATACGAAAACAATGACAGATAGAGAAAAGACTTGTTTTGAAGCTTATTATGAACCATTAGAAACGTGGTTTGAGGTTAATACCTTCCCAAAGGAAAATGGAGGTATATCTGTTTATTTTAACAATATTAATGATAAAAAGATTAAAGAAAAAATGTTGTGGGATACTGCTCATCATGATTACTTAACAGAAATGCCAAATCGTTTGTTGCTATATAAAAAGTTAGAAAAAAAAATAAAGGATAGCACTCCATTTTCAATATTCTTTTTAAATTTAAATAACTTTAAACTTATTAATGATGCTTATGGCCACGAGGTTGGCGATGAGTTTTTGATAGAAGTTACAAACCGTTTAAAAAATGGACTACCAAGCAAATATTTTCTATCTCGATTTGGAGGAGATAAGTTTATTCTTTGTACGGATTATACCGATGAAATTCAAGTGCAAAGTGATGCGTACCAAATTTTGGCAGTCATCGAGAAACCATTCAAAAATACATCATTACCTCCAATGAATATGTCTGCAAGCATTGGTGTTAGCATATTCCCAGAGGATGGTAATAATGTAGATTCTTTAATAACGGCTGCTGATACTGCCTTGTACGAAGCGAAAAAAATGAAAGGTGACCAATGGATCAAATATAACCGTGAAATGTCAGATTTGTTAAACAGACGACTTATTGTGGAAAAAAGTTTAGAACATGCAATTATGACGAAAGAAATATTTCCTGTTTTTCTTCCACAAGTAGATTCACGTAACAATGTGATTAATGGAATTGAAGTATTATCTAGATGGAATCATGTAGATTTAGGTACAATTCAACCAAAAGAGTTTATCCCTATAGCCGAAGAAACCGGTCAAATAAGAATGCTAACAGAATATATAATTGATACATCATTGTCCATATACAGTAAATGGAAGAAGATGTATAATTTTTCAGAGGAAGTCTCTTTTAATATTTCCTCCACTTTATTAAATGAACCTTCTTTTGTGTCGTTTCTATTGTACCAAGTAAATAAGTATTCCATCCCAAGAGATAAAATAGCGATTGAAATCACAGAAAATACACAGATATATTCTTCTGCTATAATCTTAAATCATTTACATGATATTAGAGAAGCAGGCATTCGAATAGTTATCGATAATTTTGGAGTGGGATATTCTAATCTCGCTTACATAGTAAATCTTCCACTATCCAAAGTTAAGATCGATAAGTTTTTTATAAATAGCATTGGAAATAACTTGAAGGCGGAAGCTATTCTTCAATCTATTATAGTATTAGCAAATAATATGAAGATGGATATTCTTATTGATGGCGTTAATACAAAAGAACAAATTGAGTTCTTGCATATGCATAGCTGTTCCTTAGTACAAGGTCCCTATTTTGACAATCCGCTTACTGAAGAACAATTCACCTATCGGTTACAACAATTTGGTATACAGTATCCGGTTAGGTAAAATAATAAATGACATGAATGAGGATTTGATGGCTTCGGTATTAATCGAAAGCCATCTTTTTTGTGTAATCTATTAAAAGAACGTATCAGGAATAAAAAATTATTAATCTATATTCGGTTTTCCACCAATGACGGAGAAGTAGCTATTCGCTGAGGGAAGTTTCAACTTATCAGGGTTCATCGTAATATAAAATTCCTCAATTTTTTTCTCATTGCTAATGTACAAGCTAATGACACTGTGTAGTTTACTATTCATATAATTTAATATTGCTGGCTGACCATTAACATTTTTAATCTCAAAATAATAATCTGAGGATGTTTTCTTTGCGATACCGTATAAAAATGCCAGCACATTCGGCAAAGTATGGATAGGTCGTATAGCTGCTCTTACTTTTCCTCCTCCATCAGAATAGAGGGTAACATTTTCGGATAAAAGCTCTAGCAATATATTCAAATGTTGTGATTCGAAAGCTTGGATAAATCGGTCAACAATAGACTTGTTAGCTGTATAGTTTAGACTTTCAGCATCTATACCGGCGACTTTTTTCTTTGCTCGACTGAATATTTTACGACAGTTTTGCTCTTTCTTCTCTAAGACATTTCCAATTTTCGAATATGAGAAATCAAATACTTCTCTTAATAGAAAAACCGCTCTTTCATCTGGTGCTAAATGTTCCATCATTCTTAAGTAAGCGATACTTAATCCCTCATTTTGTAAAACAACTTCAGATGGACCCAGACCATGTGCTTCTTGAAGTAATAAGGGTTCTGGATTCCATGGGCCAATATATTCTTCTCGTTTATATCGAGCGGACCTTAAGTAATCGATACAGCGGTTTGTCATCATCTTACAAAGATATGTTTTTACGTTTTCAATTTTATTTTCCTCAACTTGATAAACTTTTAAAAATGTTTCTTGTACAAGGTCTTCGGTTTCTACTACCGATCCGAGCATACGATAACCTATGGAAAACAATAACGGTTTATATTGCTGGTAAACTTCATTACTAATTTGCACAACATCACCTCTGCTCTTTTTCTATGATTTCTTCGGCAGCTTTTTTTGCGCTACTTACTGCTCCTTCTGACAATATAGAGTGAGAAGAGGCCCAGTCTCCTGCTAAGTATAATTCAGCACCCTCCAATTTAGAACATTGTAATTTTAGTTCATCCCCAATTTGAGGTAACCGCTGATTCACTGTAATAGTAGGCATGAAACGACTTGATATTTTGTGTTTTTGCCAGCCGGGCTGTATCTTATTTAAAAATTGTTCAAGTTCATTTCGAATTTCTTTTCCACCTATTTTATCATCTGGATGAAGATATTTGAACACATGTAGTACGACAGTACTTTCATTTTCGGAAAGAATAGCAGCATTTGAATGTACGGAATAGTAAAAGGGTTGCGCTATTTCCATGGCAAATAATTGATCTGGTTTAGGAAGTTTTGTTAATGCAACATCTAAAGTAGCCCCTTTTACTGGTATTATTTGCTTAAGGAAATCCACCTGAGTTTGTTTAATATTTTCCCCAAATATTTTCAGAAGCTCTTGAGGACTAGTTGTACTGAGTATATATTTGCACGTTAGTTCTTCTTCAGTAGAAAGAGACAATTTAAAAATATTATCTCCCATTTTAATATCATTTACTTTCATGCCTGATTGTATTTGTACTCCAGAAATTACTGCATTGTTATGAAGTTGGTCTATAATTGTCTGCCAACCTTTGTCTATATATAGCACACCATTCATAACCGTCTTTAAATGAGAAACTATTACACTAGCACTGACTTTCTCTGGAGCATGACAGTAAGTTGCTAGCCTACCTAGTATAAGGAGTAAATCTTGGACATTTTTTGATCGGGCCATCTTTTGAGTCCATTGCTGAAACGTTTGGTCTGAAAGTTGTTCCATTTTCATGCCTTTAATTTTCTGCAATATCTTTAACCATTCGATACGCTCTTTCCAGTTCAACAAACGTGTTGTAAATATTCCTACAGGGTTAAAAGGAGCGTTATATTCCAAATTATCATCTATTAATAATCCATTTAACTTAGGTGACTTTCCATGTAGATTAATGCCTAGCTCTTGAAGAATTGGTGCTGCCTTTCCTTTTGCATAAAGAGCGTGTGGACCTATATTGAATAATTCCTGACCAATCTTATCAGTCCTAGCCCTACCGCCTACTTTTTTATCTTTTTCAATGATTAAAATAGACATTCCTGCTTTAGCTAAATAATTAGCTGCAACATAGCCTGCCAAACCTCCGCCAATAATTATCACATCCCACTTACTTTTCATAAGATGAATTCCTCCCTAAGTTTCTTTATAAATCAAGACGGAGTAGGAGAATGATTTGTGACAGTTTCACTATACTTATATTTAAAATTTTTAAGTAGTAAGTAAGGGAACACCATAGAAAATTTATATGAGAGTGGTTACCCACCGTAGGTGATTTATTAATACGTCTACGAGAGTGGCCTAACTCTCACAATTCGGCATACCAGGAACAACTCCGCTAGTCGGATATAATCTTTTTTGCTTACGTTGTTCTTGAAGAATGCTGACTAATATTTTCTGAATCACTTTAGATTCTGGTGTTTCATTCAAATGAAATGCAAGATTGCATTCTTCCGTTGGATCCCTTGTGACATTATATAATTCATATTGGTCGTCAACAGGGGATTGCTTAGTTGTGGTAATACAAATGGCAACGTCCTTCGTATCTGAGACTGGGGTGGGGTCCTTCTGATCGGTCACTTTATCATCAATCCCTGGATTGCTCCAAAACTGAGGATTATCAAAATAGCGGGTGAGCTTCCAGATCTCATCCGTTTTTTCTTTACTAGTCGGCAATTTCAAAATCACAGTTTCCAGGTGATTAGGCTGAATAACTGATTCATAGGGTTTTCCCGTGACAGTAAACTGGTTCAATCCTTTTGTCACTTCATCATCCGTCATAAAATATATAGGTTCGTTAATGCGGGGTAATTTGTTATTTCCATTTAACAACGCGGAGAGATCTCGTCCAACCAATGGATGAACCTCGCTATGACTTTTATTAAGTTCGTTTTGGGCACCGACTGCATTAATATTGGCTAGACCTAACAGTGTAGGAATAATGTCTAGGTGACTTGTGATTATGTTGGTTTCTTTAGGAGAAGTAAATTTCGGATTATGGATAATTAAAGGAACATGTAGGGATTCTTCATAAGCATTATGCCACTTTTGAAATAATCCACCATGTGCTCCAACTAGGCTTCCATGATCAGCTGTGAAAATTATTATTGTATCTTCATAAAAAACAGATGATCGAAGAGCTTGAAATACTTTATACATCTCATCATCAACCTTTTTTTGTAGTGAATAGTAGAGCTGTCGATACAGTAAAGAATCGAATGTCGGCTGAAGAGCTTGTTGGTAGACATCACGATAACTTAACTGAGCAGAAGGTTTAGTAAGTAAGTTCTCATTTGCTGTAGGTGCTGGTGGAACGAAAGGAAGATTTGGATCAATCTCAAAATTATAGGAGGGATTAAATCGGGTAAATAGACCAAGAAGGGTAATATCATGTGGATTCACGAAAGAGGATGCTATTAACCATGGTTGATCGTTAGATGAATTTTTTTCGAGTGAATGAATTAAATCTATAACCTCCTTAGCGTAAATTTCATCCCTTCCACTTACTCCTACACCTGCAGAAGAAGCAGAATTTCGTGGATTCGATCCATGAGGTTCAGGACCTATCCAACCATCAAATCCATAATCATTTAACCTGTTAGCATGTTCATAAATTTGTTCTTGCGCATGGTTAGGTACACCAGTTTTTGTGTTGTAGCTCGGTAAGGCGTTATGCGTACCAGGTATTAGAATATCCTCATCAGAAAGATGCCATTTCCCTTTCCAGTATGTCTGATAACCTGCTGTGCGAAAGTAATCTCCTAAAGTAGGCACCGTGTTATGATCTAACCAAAATACATCAGGATCAAAGGCGCCTTTTGCAACACCTGTGGTTTGCGTCACTCCATGAAGTGATGGGTACTGGCCAGTAAAAAGTGTTGCTCTACTCGGTGAACAAGCCGTACTACCAATATAATGATTTAAAAAAGTCATGCCATTCTTTCGTAACAGTTCTTGCGTTTTAAAATTTTTCACTCGCCACTCTTTTATTGCTTCAGTCTCATAGACAGTTGGAAATCTTTCTTCGTCCACAATGAAGAGAAGAATGTTCGGTTGCTTTTTAGGCAGATGATTATTTAAGAAAGCTTCATTTGATTTGGTCAATTTAATAACTCCTCCATTTATTTTATATATCTCTTTAGCTTATGAAAAAAGGAGAAGAGGAAATAGATATTTAGTCTAGAGCAATATGCGATTATTAAACAAAGAAAATGCCGAACAACTTAATATGAATAAATAGAAACTGGGTATATATATTTACAAGATAAAAAGCTGCAACGATAGACAAATAATTAGTCATCATTGCAGCTTTTAATATTTTTTCTATATTTGTATTCATTGCTCTGATGCACTTTAGTTCATAGGGATTAGCTTAAGTACATACTTTCTAAGATTTGCACAACTTCTTCAACAGGAATTTTCATATCATCATTTAACCATTTTCTTATTACTTCAATGGTACCTCCTGTTGAATAAGAGAAATAGTATTCTGAATAAGTATTATTAGCATTTGGTAACTGTTTCTTTTCTGCGATTGAATTTTCATAGGTATAATTCAAAATTGTATTAAAAACCCGAGAGCTACTTTTTTCATTTAAAATGATTTTGCAGAACTCTTTGTTTTCAATTATCAAATTCAAAACTCCATAAAGGGAGTCGTCTCCTGAATTGTTTATTTTACTCATCATATTCTCTATCATTTCATCTTCAATACTTTTCATTAAATCAAAAGGATCATTGTAATAAGAATAAAAAGTTCCACGATTAATATCAGCTTCTTTGCAAATCTCAGTAACTGTAATTTTACTTAAATTTTTTTCCTGAAGTAACAGTAAAAAAGCATCTATAATAACTTTTTTACTATACAAAGTTCTCCGGTTTCCTTTTATNCCNACCATGTATTCTCCTCCTACTAATCATTCAAATCTTTTTAATATGTCGTTAATTGAACAAAANTTTTAGAANTTGTCCTTTTAATAACAGGAAGTTNAATATTGTTTATTGTTATCTTTCAATAGCTTTAATATACTATCTCTGTGCTATTAAAACAACAGNGTGTTTAAATAATAACTAGTTGTTTTATAGGGAGAGTAAATTAGGATGAGGGGAAACTTAAATGGCAAAGTATCTTTACAAGTTAGGTAAATGGGCAGCAAACAATAGCAAAAAAGTAATCGTAGGCACATTAGCACTTCTCATTGTTATAGCAGTTTTCACACTAAATTTGGGACCAAATTTTTCGGAAGAGATGACTATACCGGGAACTGAATCAGAAAAAGCGCTTCAACTCATGAAAAAAGAATTTCCATCTAATACGGGTGGTCAAGTACAGNTAGTATTAAAAGCACCGGAAAATAAAACCTTAGATTCCGAAGNGGTTAACAAAGTAATTACNGACACATTGTTAGCGATAAAAGACAACGACAATCATGTTGCTTCTGTAGCAACTCCGGTTGAATTAGCGAATTTAAGTAAAGATAAAAAAATCGGTTATGCGATTATTGCTTACGATGTAGCAGCCGATAAAGTATCGGAAAAATCAAAGGATAATATTATTGAAAATATAAAAGAGACTCGTGATGCTGGTATTCAAACGGAATTAGCCGGTGATGTTGTATTTTCGGAACTGGAAATTGGAGGAATCACAGAAGCTATTGGAGTAGTAGTAGCCTATGTTATATTGGCAATTACTTTTGTCTCCTTTTTAGCGGCAGGAATGCCAATCTTAATGGCAGTTATAGGACTAGCTGTTGGTCTATTATTGATAGTGATTGGAACTAATTACTTAGAGATTACTTCTGTTTCGATAACCTTAGCTGCAATGTTAGGATTGGCAGTAGGTATCGATTATGCACTGTTTATCATGACTCGTTTTAGACAACAAAGGAAAGAATGTTACTCCGTTTCAGAGTCTGTAGCAATTGCAACTGGAACAGCTGGTAGTGCCGTAGTGTTTGCTGGTATAACTGTCATTATTGCACTGTTAGGTTTATCAGTTGCACAGATACCATTTTTAACTATGATGGGTCTTTCTGCAGCACTTTGTGTTCTATTGGCAATCTTGATAGCAGTTATTGTTGTTCCAGCCTTTTTGGGAATTATGGGACATAAAGTGGGAGCAGATAGAAAAAATACTTTTTTAAGCAAAATCAAAAGTGATAAAAAACAAACTACTTCCGATAGATGGGGGAATTTTGTAGCTAAACACCCGTGGAAGGTTGCAGTCGTTGGAATTGTAGTTCTTTCTATAATTGCAATTCCAATTTTCCATATGGAACTTGGGCTCCCTGATAACGGTTCGAAAGATGAAGAGACTACGGAAAGAAAAGCATATGATCTCTTAACTGAAGCTTATGGATCTGGTCATCATGCAACATTACTTGTAGTTGCTAAAACCTCCAGTGAGACAACTAATTTACAATTGGCATTAAATGATACGGTTGAAGAGTTAAGTGGTTTATCAAATGTAAAAAGTGTTAGTCCTGCAATTCCTGGACCTTCAGGGGAATTATATCTGATTTCTATTACTCCAGAGACAGGGTCAAACGATTCAGCAACAAAAGATCTTGTAAATGATATTAGGGAAAGATCTGATCTCTTGGAAAAATCTGATCATATTACCTTAATGGTTACAGGTGCTACTGCAGTAAATATTGATATCTCACAAAAATTGAGTGATGCATTGCCAGTATTTGCCTTATTAATTATTGGGTTTTCATTCGTTTTATTGGTGCTAGTATTTAGGTCTATTCTAGTACCATTAAAAGCAGTTCTAGGCTTTGTACTTTCTTTAGGTGCAACGTTAGGATTTACTGTATTTATTGTACAAGATGGATACTTAATAGATTTATTTGGATTTCCTATTGCAGATCCCATATTAAGCTTCTTACCAGTTATTGTTATAGGGATTTTGTTTGGATTAGCAATGGACTATGAAGTCTTTTTAGTTAGTAGAATGCGTGAAGTATATACACATACAGGAAATGCACGTGAGGCAGTTTTAGCTGGGATGAGAGATAGTGGAGGAGTAGTTACAGCTGCCGGGTTAATAATGATTTCAGTATTTACTGGGTTTATGTTAGCACCAGATCCAATGATTAAATCAATGGGCTTAGCACTCACATTTGGTGTTCTATTTGATGCATTTGTAGTAAGAATGGCTATTGTACCCGCAGTAATGATTATAATGGGTAACTCGGCTTGGTATTTGCCAAAGTGGTTAGATAAAATACTACCGAATTTAGATATTGAGGGAGAAGCATTTATGAAAGAAGTGGAAAAAAACAAGAAATGATATTGGGATGAGTACTTCCCCAAAAATTCTTGAACTATTCAACTTGAGTTAAACAAAAAAAGGACCATAATGGTCCTTTTTTTGTTTAACTCATAATCAAGCTTTAAAAGCATCAACAGACAAGAAGTATATAACAGTACAGACACAGTTTATCTTATTTAACTTTTTCCAACATTTCCAGGAAAGCAGGGGGTATCGTTATTTGTTGGTTTGTACTGCTTATTAACTTAGTTAATTCATCTACTTCAGTTACTTTATTTTCACTTTTAATTACTTTAACTTCATTATGCAGACGTTCCATTTTCTCGTCTAATGCAAATGCGGAATCTGCAGCTTCTTTTAACTCAACTAATAACTGATCTGGTACAAACTGATCATATTTATAAAAGATCTTATGTTCAAGGCTTGCCCAAAAGTCCATTGCAATAGTTCGGATTTGCACTTCGACCGTCACAATTTCCTTGCCATCCGACATAAACACAGGAGTTTCTAATAAAACATGTAAACTCTTATAGCCATTACTTTTTGGGTTTTTAATATAATCTTTTACTTCCAAAATTTTGATATCACTTTGTTTTTCTAACATGTCAAACACTCGATAAATATCAGAAATAAAAGAACAAGTGATTCGCATTCCTGCTATGTCTTTCACATTTTCTCGGATGCTGACTACTGAAATACTTTTACCTTTCCGATTAAGTTTTTTCAGTATACTCTCTGGGGATTTCAATCTGGAATTCGTATGTTCAATTGGATTATAGTCATGGATCATTAAAAATTCTTCTCGTAGAATTTCAATTTTTGTTTCAAGCTCACTTAATGCAAACTTATACAACAGCATCATTCGCGTCATTTTCTTTTTCATCTGCTGAAACTGTTCTACTTGCTCTGGGTTCATCTATAAGCGCTCCTTCAAATATCTACCTGCAAAAATGATAACAAATTTATCATTGCAAAACAAATATATCGATAGGTAGCGATAGCGAAATAAACCGTATTCATCTACTATCTTTTTATAATAGAATTTATTTTTTAGTATCTAGAATCTTTACAAGTAAATGCTGTTTGTAATTTCATATAATTATATAGCTTGCGAGCATGTCTTCCTTTTTGGGTGTAATTATTCATTTTAGGCTCTAGCCGACGTAGAAATTCTCTATCACATGCACACCTATTATTTCCCCATCTATAACATTCATCATGTGCTTTGCAAGCCGCATCTACATCATTTATAGGGGCACCAGGTCCACTACAACCTGGGCCGCACCAATTGTATCCGGGAAACACGCAAAAACGGGGATTTCTTCTTCTATATGCCAAATTTAAAACCTCCTTAACAATTGATATATTTCTACTAGTCTATTCCGAAAACTTGATTATGTATAAACTATCCGAACCGAAATAGACTGTCCACTAGTCGTGGTAAAACAGCAATCTAATAACCAAAACAGCCTTCATAGTTGGGATGCTATGAAGGCTGTTTTATTTTATTAGTATTTGCAATTTAATACCTCCAATATCAACTAACTTCATTTAATCATTTACTAGGGTAACGATCTTTTTGGTAGCCCGTTTTATATCTGAATAAAGGTAATCTTAGGTAAGATGTTGAAATATGTATAAGAAGTGGAAAAAATGATGATTGAAGTAGTAAGAAAATATTCTTAGAAGTTTGGGTAAGAAGAAAAAGTTGATAGATTAAACAACAAACTGTACATGGATATGAGGGAGATTAAAGAAGAACACAAGTGCGATATTTTCTATCCTTGTGGCAGTTTTTACAATTTTCGTCGCCATATATACTTTTTAAGTTAACACACGACTTAATGGGATGCCGAAATAAGAATATAGCTAAAAATTTAGTAATAGTATGTTAGAGACCAAAAACAAATGGGGATGAAAAAATGAGAAAAGTAATATGGTTTGTTGTTTTCGTTTTACTGATAAGTATATTTCCAATAACGATGTTGGCAGCTGAAAATAAGGATACGACTCCATCTGGAATTCTGTACTCAGAACTACAGCAACGGGTGGATGAATACGCTGCTAATTATATTGGAAAAACAACGACTGGAGCAGCAGTAGCTATTGTGAAAGATGGAGAGTTAATTATTAATTCATCATACGGTTATGCGGATTTAGAAAAGAAGCTAGAAGTTGGAGAGGATACGGTTTTTGAATGGGGATCTTCTACTAAGCTACTTGTTTGGACTAGTGTGATGCAGCTTGTGGAGCAAGGAAAACTGGATTTAGAAGAAGATATACGGGCGTATTTACCACAAGATTTTTTCCAGAAGCTGAAATATGATTCACCGATTACCATGTTAAACCTTATGCATCATGACGCCGGTTGGGAGGATAAATATACCGATTTATTTTATCTGTCAGCTGACGATATAAAGCCATTAGAGGAAATGCTTACTATTTCTGAACCAAGTCAGATTAACGAGCCGGGAGAGGTTGTCGCCTATTCTAATTATGGTGTTGCTCTAGCAGGATACATAGTAGAAGAAATTGCGAAACAACCGTTTTATGACTATGTGAATGAACATATATTTTCAGCTCTTGATATGAGGAACACAGCGGTGCACCCTTCACAAGACGATAATAAGAGTGTCGCACTGGAAAGGGAATCTATCCATGGGTATTTAGGAAATAGAGACAGTGGTTTTAGTCGTTCACCATACAGCAGGATATATATCGGTTTGTACCCTGCCGGTAGTGCAATTGGAACAACGGAGGATGCTGCAAAGTTTCTTGCGGCATTGATGCCTCAAGAAGGAGATAATAGTCCTTTGTTTAAGAATAATACTACTTTAAATAATATGCTTACTACAAGTGACTATTATGATGATGGTATCGCTAGAAATGCTCATGGATTTTGGCAAGGCATGTATTCAGTTGGGGTGCTTGAGCATGGGGGAAATACAGATAGCTTTTCTAGTAATTTTACTTTTTCGAAGGAAGAAAACTTAGCTATTATAGTGATGACAAATCAAATTGCTGAAACAGGATTAAGTTATGGATTACCTGTTTATATATATGGGGACTATGTGCATGAAGACAGTGAAGGAGCATTATCAACTGCCCGTGAATTGGAAGGTAGCTATATGCAGGCGAGACAAGTCTATAAAGGTTTCTCCAAGCTAATGGGTGTTTTTATGACAGGTCATTTGAAGGCAGAAGATGATTCAACCTTTGCTTTGTTTGGTAAGACTTTTAAACAAGTTTCTCCTTATTTATACAGATCGACAGATGAACATAACTTATTTCTTCATTTCACACAGAGCGACGGAAAAGTAGAGAAAGTATCTATGATGACTTCAGATCTGTTGCCAATGTCAACAGGAATGAAGGGGTTTGCCATTTTTAGTGGTATTACCGCGGTCAGTTCCATTTTGTACTTGTTTGTTTCACTAATAGCAATGGCTGTGAACAGCATTAGAAAGAGAAAAAAGTCTATTACCACTTTACCAATTAGGAAGTGGAGTATTTTATTAAATACAGCTGGAATCATGGTGTTAGTGAATGTCGCATTACTAGCATATCGAACACTTTACTACGCATCCTATACATCGTTAAAAATTCATTTTTGGGTTAACTATGCTTATTTAGCTTTTGCTGCAATATGTATAACGATGATTGCAATGCAGTGGAAAAAAGCTCGGTATAGTAAATTACAAAGCATAAACTATATTCTTTCATGTATAGTGGCTTTCTTGCTAGCGGTGTTACTAATAGGTTGGGAACTTTATAAATAAATTTGGCTATTTTAAAGGTAGAGGTTAATTTATTGTGAAATAGCATGGTGACCTTCAAATCCTTATCGTTGTAAATCTACATTTTAAAAATATTGACATCCTATTAGCTGGTTTACTTCAAGAAGGAGTAAACCATTTTTTCTTATTGAATTAAAGAAGCAGAATAGTTGAAAAAGCAATTCTAAAATTAAAGAGGGATTATATGGAAAAATATTATCTGGTATTCTTTTGCTTAGCAATTACATTACATAATTTAGAAGAAGCCTTATGGTTACCTAGATGGTCTCAGCTCGACACATCTTTTCAAAAGCCAGTTACACCCGATGAATTTCATTTTGCAGTATTGATTATTACCGCACTTGCCTATTTAGTGACCTTTCTGTATTTAAACTTTTCCAACTCAAATGCAATAAAGTGGGCATTCATTGGATTCTTAGGCTCTATGATTTTTAATGCAATTTTTCCGCATCTAATAGGTACATTATTAATGAAAACATACGTACCTGGCTTAGCCACAGCTCTATTATTAAATATACCAATCAACACCGTTATCCTATATAAATTACATACTTTAAATTTAGTTACTCTCAAAGAAATAGTTATTTCAACAGTTGTAATTGGAATGATTTTATTAGCTATGATACCTTTTTTGTTTATGTTAGGAGAAAGTTTAATAAATTATTAATAGGTAGAAAAATACTTGTTGTGATACAGCTGATGAGCTTTTTCCAGTTGGTAGACGCAAAACAAGGTTTGAAGGACAATTTTAAGTTTTTAGATAAACGGATTGATAATCAACTGAGTGTATGGATTGTAATTAGTTTAATTTTCATTCAATTGCTCCTTATTTTTTGAACTATCATGAAAATTAATTTCTTCGAGAAATGAAATATTTATTTCAAGCTAATTTTTAAGAGTCCAGACCTTACTTTGATTCTCTTTGGCTTATGCCCTTTATTTCACTTATTGTCTTGACTTCAAGATAATAAATCCATACACTTAACTAAACCAAGTGCAAAACTATGTTTAATAGAAAAGGATGATGAAAAGTGGGAGAGAATAAGAAGCAATTGCCGACTGAAGTGGATGAAAAAGGAAAATTTATTCGTCAAAAAAATCGTTTTGCAACAACTTTTGGAAGTGAACCAGGGGAACTACCAGTAGAGGCAGGAAGATATCGCCTTCTGTGGGCTGCGGTTTGTCCTTGGGCGCATCGCTCTGTCATTGTGAGAAGTGTACTTGGGTTAGAGGATGTTATTAGTTTAGGAACTGCAAGTCCGATGCGTCCAAATATTGATCGAGTGGATTGGGAATTCTCCTTGGATGAAAATGGAATAGACCCAGTGTTAGGTATTAAATATATGAGTGAAGTATATCTTCAAGCGGATGAGACATATGAAGGTAGACCAACTGTCCCTGTAATCGTTGATGTAGCAGAGAAAAAAGCCGTGAACAATGATTACTTCCGATTAACCAATCATCTAGAGACA
>JGI24024J18818_10000277_pt1 | contig 18330 bp, 18 predicted proteins | sample Cruoilmetagenom2_FD_18818 | JGI IMG/M metagenome (IMG submission 18818) | reverse complement strand
TGATTTCATATACTATTTTAATAATTTCATTAAGTCGCCTTTGTATCGCTCTAATTTTACTTAGGAGTTTAGGCGAGGATGTGTTACTGCCATTACAATTATTAAAAACAAGATAAATTCTGTAAAATACCCCCCACTAAAAAAACACCCACAATTGTGAGTGTTAGACTACATCTGTTTCTTCTTTTTTTCTTTTAATTGCACGATACAAAGTTGCTTTAGAAACACCTGTTATTTCTTCAATTTCTATAACCGTGTACTGTCCGGTATCATATAATTTCATTGCCTTTTCTACGAGTTTATTATCTTTTTTCGGTCTACCACCTACACGACCTCTTGCTCTTGCACTCTCTAGACCCGCTCTAGTTCGCTCAGAGATTAAATCCCGCTCCATTTCAGCAAGGACAGCCAACATTTTAAACATAGCCTTACCGACTGCTGTAGTAGTGTCTATGTTGTCTCCAATACTAACTAATTCAATTCCTCTCTCTTGTAGTTCTTCTGACCATTCAATTAGTTTTTTTGTGGAACGACCTAGACGGTCTAGCTTGTAAACACACAAGACATCGCCTTCTCTCGCATATTTAAGTAACTCCTGTAACTGCGGTCTGTCGTCTTTCATACCGCTTATCTTCTCTTTATAAAGCTTTTCACACCCTAGTTTCTCTAATGCATCTAATTGTAAATCTAAAGATTGGTCAAGAGTGCTTACCTGTTTCCTTTTTTAGAAATCTGTCTATTAGTAAATTATCTACTAGTGTTAATGCTGCTCCTATCTCTGGAGAATAATTAAATCCAACATTTATTGTACCAGCAATTCTAAATGGGTTTATGAAATTCTTCACGCTAGAGTCTTTCGTTCTTTTTTCAACTTCATTAATTAATCCCCTAGTTAAATCATTAAAGTCCTTCTCCTTAAAAGTTCCTATAAAAAGAGCAGTCCAAGGATTTATGAATGCTCCATAAATCTATACTTTGAGTTTTTGAATGTACTAGCTCTGCACCGTTAGGCAAATTAATATTTTTTCTGAGTATGTGTCATCCGAAATCAAACTCGTATAAAACTCGTCATAAATCTGGGTAATTCGAAATAACCCATCCTAATCTAAAAGGTAAGTCCCTGAGAATACGATTTGAAAGTTATATAAAATTTAAGCTTGCAAAGTTTCAGATACTTATTTAATCTCCAATATTTCCTTCATATACTTTTTAAATGCATCATTTTTCCAGAGTCCCAGCCGAATCCCATCAATTCCTCTAGTCATCAGGATATAGTAAATATTCAATACAAATAAGGTGAACTCTTGTTCATTTTCCGGTCTTTCATCGTCTTTGGAGAACTTCCCGTTTACATTATGGAAATTCTCTGGATTACCGAATAACCGACCCTTTGCGTCAACTTGAAGGTCATTGCCGACTAAAACGCCGACTTTATTCAAATCGATTCCCTGAACTGCAAAGACCGAGCCAATCTGCTCTTCAGCATCGGCATCCTCTGAATAAATCCAATTTTCTTGAGTGGAATTCCATCTTCGTTTGATATTTCCTTCATGCCAATGAGTGATTGACGGGGCTTTGCCATCAGCCTGCTTCCAAGGTTCAACTAATCCACCTAGCACGCGGTTTATATGTTCAGGATTGAAATTTCTATCTTCTTCTACCCAGTCAATCAAATTCTTTAAAGGTTCTGTTTCGAAATATCCAAAATAAGCATCAGCATCACTATCTTGAAACACAGCTCTGTCAAATTTCGAGTTAAAATTCGTTTGTCCTAATAGACCTGTATCCTTATACAAAAGATATTTTATACCATTTACGAAATCTTCTGATGTATAGTTCTTTCCCGCTGGAGCTTGGATTCTAAATTGCGTTGTTAAGTATCTCTTTTCAAAGTCTTTGGTTGTTTCATTGAATTGCGCACGTGTCATATTGGCAGGTCGAATAGCTTGCAATACGTCATACATTAACACTATTTGATGGCCTAATTTTTTTATAGCCTCCAAGTGGTTTTCATCCTGGGCAAATCTTCCTTTATACACTTGGTTAAAAGATGCCATTTGTTTGGAAAATTTTCTAGAAAGCTTATGAGATTCGTCAACAATTACAACATCATGATTTTCATCGGCATTAATAAACTGTGTCGAGGTAGCAAGTGTAAGGTTACTGTTGTTCATTCCATATACTCTAAAGATATCCTTTGCCGTTCTAATCCAATTAGGTTGCAAAACGACTGCTATTCGCTGATTAGGCTTTTCTTTCAACAGCGTAGCAACCAAATGAGTCAGCAATACCGTCTTGCCAGTCCCTGCATCGCCATTAATCACAAAGCTTTTATCAGGATTCGATTCAATCTCCTTTAGAAACTCCATTTGCTGGATTGTTAATTCTTTGATTGGGCTATATTTGACTAGTGCTCCATTACGCAGCTCCTCTAAAATCGGTGTTCTTACCCATCCATTAGGGTATAATTCTTTTTCCCAAAAAGGCAAAATGACTTCTAAAGAAACCTTTTCTCGGTCTCTGTAGTCATTCACGCTGTTGCCCTTTGTCCGATTAATAATCTCATCATTATCATATTGAACCAACTGCTTTTTAGATTTTGGATTGTCAGCAATAAAGTAGGTAATCAGCTGGCTTTCGACATCATCTATGGCTGAACCGTTGAAATAGAATGAAATAAGTATGATTACCTGGTCGAAATCTGCTATATTAAATTTTTCTTCTTGACCATTGTAGTGCTGCTTATTCCGCTCAGTAAATTGTGTCGTTCGTCCAATGTAAATCTTTTTCGACTTCATCCCTTTGTAGATATAAACGACATTACCGGTTCTAATTATATTTTGTACAGGCTGACGAAGTTTATCTAAGCCTTCCAATTCTCCGTTTTTGACTTTCAATGTTATACAGTAGTACTTAGCCATTAATCCACCTCATGTTTAATTCATTATATTTCTCTTTTTGACCAAAGCTTTTGGGAACTGGTTATTTCCGTGCATTGCCTCAATTTATATCATAATATTCCAAATGATTATATCATTATTATCGTTCGAGGCTTCATATAATTAAATAAGAAACTATATTTAAAAAGGAGCAGAACAATAATATATGCCGCTCCTTTATCTTGTATTTAGAGTGTGTGAACTTACCAGCTCTATCTCTCACTTCATTATTATCTATTCGAATATTGGAAAATACCCCCGTCAATAAAATGACACTATACTAAAACCCCTAATCTATAGTACTTTAAACACTATCAGTATTTTAATAAAATCATTATTTTATGGCTGTTTCTTCTATTGTAAAGACAAATAGAGCAGTTCATTTAAATGAACGCTCGTTTGATTTACAGATATTTGTCTACTGTTGTGTCATTCACTTCCAAAAATAATGCTTAGTAATCGTTTCTAGGCTCTTATGCCCACTTTGTTTGGCTATTGTTGCTAAATCTGCTCCTGCTTCATGCATACTACTTATTTGAGTTTTACGTAAGCTATAGGGTGCAAAGCCTAACCATTTATGAATTGATTTTCTGTAAGCTGTATCGCTAATTGATTTATCCCTTGACACATTGCCATGTTTATCTGTACGGCATACAAGGTAATGTTCATCTGTTATTTGATATTCTTTAATATACTTGCGTAAAGCAAGTTTTTCGTAACTTGAAAAATAAAAAAAGGAGTACTCATAAGTTTTAAGAAATTATTATTTTTCTAATTGAAGAATATACTCCATCAAGGTGTAATCCACTCTGTTCTTCCAATCACAAATAAGGCCACAAAGATTTGGTAGAAAAGCTTTACTTGGAGCTAAGTCTGTTAGTTTAACTTCATATGAAAAAGTTGCTCCATAGAAACCAATAAGACCAACTAGTTCATTATCTATTTGAGTAATGAAAATATAGTGTGCTCGTTCTGGATAGAGTGAACCGAAACGTTCTTTCATTACACTGTTATCACTTATTATGTTTACGAAATTACTTTCACCTTCCCCGGAATATATCCAATTTCGTATCGGGTCAAATCTGGATTCTAGAATGAATTCATGTCCTTTTTCTAAAGCTAACAAATTAAAAACCATTTTAGCTATTACACGATAAGTTACTTCCATGTCAATTTTACTTTTTAAATTAGCTTTTACTTGAGTAGAATACCTTTTAGAATCATTAACATTTACTGTTTTTCTATTACGGAGATAGTTAATAAACTCGGTTGCTATCGGTAAAATGTTATCATTATTAATCCCTAAAAACCATTTATCATCTAATTCTCCGAACAAAGCAATATTGTTTGGTAAGTTGTCGTCTTTAATTAATATATAATTTGTGGAGTTTCTAGCACGTTCTAAAAGTGAATTTAGTACCTTTTGTGGTTCATCACTGTCCTTAATATATTCTGGATTAATAGAAGTTCCCATATTGCTCTTATCATCATCTAATTTAAATATGAATTGATTAATAGTATAAGGCTTACCTAACTTTACATATCCTAAATTATATCGTTCACGAATATCCTCACTAGAAATCTGAGAAGACATAACACAGATATTTGATTTGGAAGCATTTTTAATACTTAGCTTCCCTCGTTTTCCTGGTCCCTCAAACTGCCGAACCAGGGAGATAATTGAATCTCTAGTGAAATGTTTTTCTAACTTTGAAAAATGATTGTTTGCTTCATGAGAAACGTATGTTTTAGGTAATTTTTTAATACCTCCAATAGCAGCTAAAAATATATGGTCACCAGATTTCAGTTCGACATCTTCATGTGGTTCTTTAGTATAAATACAAAGATTACTCTCTTTCATTTAAACTCACCTTCCTAGAAATCTTATTTCCCTTTGGTAACGATTTATTTTATAGCTTCTAAATTATACCTATTCTAATGTCTCTACTTCGCAACCCAGTATATACCAATATAGTACTATTTGGAAAAAAATAAGTCTATATAATTATAACGCCTCGAAATCGCTCTCGAGAGATTTCGATTAAATACACTAATTTCAAAGCTTTACGCTATTTCTTAAATTGTTACGACTTACCTTATGATGTCCTAGTATATTTGTAAGACAATAGAATCATAGACTATTAGAAGAGCTTTATATGACTCTGACAGCCCATAGAGTGTGAGTCTGGTAATATCTGTTAATCATAATATGAAAAATAGTTTACAATTCCCCTGAAAATTGACGTATTATTAGGTAATCAATTAGGAGGTTGAGCATGGATAATTTATTTTTAATAATAGCCGTTGTGAGTTTTTTAGCAATTGCTGTATTTGTACTGTTGTCAGTAATTTCATTCGTTAAAAAGGATGGGTTAAAAGGTAAAAAGATGATTAAGTTTAGTGGAATTTCGTTTGCCTCAATGATTGTTTTTTTCATCTTGTTCGCAATAACTACAGATTCAGAAGAACCTACAACTGAAGAAAAAGTGTTAACTGTCGCACCAGTAGTAGAAAAAACTGATGAAGAAAAGGCTGCTACTGAAGCTAAAGAAGCAGAGGAGAAAGCTAATGCTGAGAAACTGGCTGCCGAAAAGCTTGCTACTGAGAAAGCTGCTGCCGAGAAACTGGCTGCTAAACAGGCTACTTCTATCGACAAAGCAAACTTTGAAGCAATAATAGTTCCCCGTATTACAGGATTGAGCTTTGTTGAAACGATTGATATTCAAGAAAATGAAGTGACAATCAAATATTTCGAGGATTTTGATACATACATAGCAGCTAACCCAAAATCGAACGTAGACGAAGAAGCTTATAAATTATATTGGGGTTCAGGCGATGCAATTGAAAAGGCATTATTTAAAGGGGTTTCCGATTTAATGGATAAGGAAGCTAATATGAATAAATTAAACCTATCACTTCCATTTGACGGAAAAGATTATACCTACACGGTTGAGCGCTCAGAGGTAGAAAAATACATCGGTGGCGATGAATATGATGACACTGTTAGACAAGAGTTCATTATGAAATATATTGGAGAAGAAATTACAGTAGACAATATTTAATAGGTAAATGTTAAGGCGTAGCTATTGGCTACGTTTTTTCATGCCTTTTTCTACCTTTATCAACCTTTTTCAGTATTCTTATTCTTAATAGCAAGGCAATTTCAATTTTGATGGCGGGAGATGGATAGTTATTAAACAAAGAAATAGTTATCAGATTTCAGAAAAAATTTAAATGAGAAAACAAATGAAGATTTGCAGGATATTCAGCAATTCTGTTAAAATATTCCAATAATATTCTGTAATTTTTATTAGTACTCTCCGAAGTGTTTTTAAACTTCCTGTCTTAAAGTCTAGATAAGCAAATTTTAGCAACATAAAAAGACTACCTTCCGTTTTTATGAGAAGTAGTCTTAGAATTTCATATTAAGAGCGATACACGCAAGATAGCTTTTAATTTTTTAAAATTATAACAAAAACAATTGTCTATTCTCTAAATGTTTAGCGGTGATTAGCTATCACAACCAACACCATCTCCATCTCGGTCGAGATGTTTAGCGTATCCTGGCTCTCCTCTATGAATTGGTGCACACCAATAGTATGGTAAAAGTTGTAAGGAATGCTTACGAAAAAGAAGTTACTCTGAAAGGACACCCTATAGATAGAGAAATCGTATTATTTGTATTAAATAGCGACACTAAAGATGATGAACTTCATCGATTAATTCAAGCAGGATATAAAGCGAAAATAAAACACTCACAAAAGGCTAAGTTCAAAGTTAAGCACCATTAGCAATTACAGCCTTAACAGGTATTAAGTTTACTTTCATATATGGTTAACTATCGTTATCTCCATCGAAGCAGAAAATGCTATATTGTTGTTTCGCAATATTAGTTTTAAGGGATTTTTCTAAAGGTAAATAAACTAAAAACCTTTTCGAGCGCTAATTTACTTCGATAAAAGTGAGATATCCGAGGAGCAGATTGGAAAAACAGTTGATTTATAAGGGTATTCCTTCATATTTAGATTCATAAAATTGTACGGCTATCGTACTTTAACAGAAGAAATGCTTAGGTAATAATCTTATTTTATTACTTCCTGTCGAAACCCCTCTCGGACGACTTCGAGATAACTAGCTATGCATAGGGATTTTTAGCAGTTATCATTAATAACAGTAAAAAATTTACATTCTATTTTCTCCACCTATTTTAAGTCTTATTTAAACTCTTTTTAGATGTATGTAAATACCTCTCGTAAGATAACAATAACATTTTTTTTAACACGTTTACTCTAAAAAAATGCGTACTCCTCATATTTGGAGTACACATTTCTTATCTTTAAGTTCCTAATTATAAAAACTTCTTAGTTTAGTTCTATAATTTAATGGCGGTTGCATTACAAAGTGCGTAATGCAACTGTTTGTAAAGCGAAGAGCACGCTTTACAAATTTAAATTTTACAACTTTATTATTTCTTTGAACTTCCCATATTATCAGTAATATTCTAGTCGATTGTTTTCTAAGAAATATTCTGCTCTCATCATTTCTAATTCTTCTTCTGAATGTTGTTCGTATTCTCCAAAGCTATCCATCGGTATCATGAACTTATCTGGCTTTATATTAAAATCATTCCCGAATGGTAAACTATTATTATCCTTCCAGCTTTTTTCTTCTATTTTCAGTTCTTGTTGATTATCTCCATCAAAGAAGCTAGTTGGAAGTATGTCCGCAATGTTTAAATCATTTTTAGATTCAGCTATAATTTCTTCAAATGTTGGTTTTATTCCATGATATTTTTTATACATCTCTTCCACTTTTTGAGGAATCATTGATATTTCTTTCTCAATATATTTTTCTAGACCTTCTACCCCTAACTTTTGGAGCATCACAAACATAGCTAACCGATAGAATTCCTTTGTATATTGCGTTCTATTGTTATACTTTTCTTTCTTCATACGTTCATTTGTAAGCATAATTATTTTTTTTTCAAATGCCTTTCTGGCTTCTTCTCTTGTTATTTTTTGAATACAAACAGGTTGAAGTATTGTAATATTCATTATAATAAATAGATAATCAAAACCACTTACTTCTAAATATGCTTTAACTTCATTAATCATCTTTTGTACCTTATTGTCAATCTTGATTAACTTCTGTGTCGATTGAACATATTCAGCGTAAGTGAAGCCATTATCTTCAGCTATATCTTTTATGTTAGCTTTGACTTTAAGAAACTCTTCTTCACTAATTTGATTAAATATACGAAAGTCATTTCCAAATTCTTCTTTTAACATTTCAACAACAAATGAATCTTCAAGGTACTTCACCATGTATGAATCTTCTACATGAATCCTACCCTCCGCTACTAAATGTTTAATGTATAATTTCACATTTCTTTTTTGGAAACTCCTCAAATTATTTGATGCATTGGATTTAATATAAATACCTTGTTCTTTTTTATATGAAGTAAGAAAGATTCTTGAAATTTCTTTCTCAATTTCTACCGATTCTTTATTTGTAACCGGCATTAAATTTGATAAATTAATAAGCTGATTCACTGTAAAACTTCTTGAAATATCAAAAGAATTATACGTCAAACACAATGAGTTGAATAAAAATTCTTTCATGATTTCATCTTCTACACTAAGCTGTCTTCCGTTTCTTGAGTTACCTGTAATACGTTCTGTCGGGGTGACTTTTAGCCCTTTTAGAATAACTTTTCCACTTTTTCCTCCTCCAGTGATAATAACTTCATTTGCCAAACATTCAAGATTAGCCATTAACTTCTTTTTTTGATTAGTTGCCAACTTTCCATTTTTATCAAAACTCTCTAATTGGGCAATTGCACTATTCATTTTATTTTCAATACAAAATTCAATTGCCTCTCTTACTGTAAAAACTATTACCTTTTTCTCTAAACTGTTCACTTAAATTCCATTCCCCTTTATAGATTTTATTGGGGACGAACTCAATCTATAGTTCTTTATTATTAGAATTATACTTTGACTTTGTCTCCATTTATACCACTCTCCCTTATATAGTAAATATTCCAGCATATTTCTATTTTTTTGAAATATAATCTTTTTTATATGTAGTTCATAATTACTATTGAATTAAATATAGCAAATCATTATTTAATTCTGCTTATGTATTATATGGAGAAAGGCTTTAAGAAGCAAAGGTATCAATAAAAAAGATGTAATCGATGACCGATTTTAAATTAATCCATAATAAAAAAGAATCCAATCTAGTGAAAGACTGGATTCTTAATGAGTATGGTATATATTAATCTTTGCACTGAACATGTACTTAAATTATGTTTTCTAATTTCAGAGGAATTCCCTAAGGCTGGATGCTACTTCTTCTACATCTAAATCCTAATACTGTGTTGTTATAGCCAAGTTTGAATGACCTAGTGCTCTACTTATGAGAACTACACTAGCACCCTTGTCCATTAAATTTAATAGTTCTTTCTCTTAACCAACTTACTTTCATTTGCCTATTTAGTATCGTAAGTGCTTTCTCGATAGACATCCCTTGTCTCATAAATTTAGCCGTCTCATCTAACTGTACTAAATTCCTTAGATTAACATGTGTCATTAAAATACCTCCCAAAATATAATATTAGAAGGCAATTTTCAAACTGAATTGTACAAGGGAGATTTCCCCTTGGCTAGTCTCTTGTTAGAACTCTCATTTCCAAAAAGCGTTGCTATATAGGGCTTTCAACTAAGTTTAATGCTCAAGCCCAACATACGTCAGACTCTCTCCCATTTATCAATAAATTAATTGAACAAGCTCTTCTTTTGTAATACCACCGAAGTATTTAGGTACGTCGATGTTTGCTAAAAGTGTCTAACCTTTTACTATAAAGTAGTTTAGAAGAATTAAGATTGATTCTTGGTCAAGTTTCACTCAATTTTTTCACCTCCCCTTTATCTACTCAATCCGACAATTAGGGAGGGATAATCCTTTAATGGATATAAGATGGAATTAATCTTGAAAACTAATTAAGATTCCATCCTTAAAATAAAGATATTTGTAGTTAGGGTATACCCATTGTTCACGAACCGATATAGAAGTCACTGTTCTATTTTTGCTTTGTGGCTCTCCCCAACTAGAGTTTATTACCTCTTCTTCTGTCATACCAATTCTAGGATTAGGAGTCTGAATCTTGTTTGCTTTATTATATGTTTCTAGCCAATAAAATGTTTTAGAATTATCGCTTATCGCTTGTTTAATTAAACCGTTAAACATCCCCCCATAATCCGGACTTACTTTTTTCATGAGATTTTCAACATTATCGATTCCATCAGGTTGATATTTTTTAGCCATCATATATTCATACATAGCATTGAACTCTTCATCTTGATGAGAAAGGAAATTAAACTTTCCATAATCCTCCTGAAAAAGTTTTTCCTCATAAAGTTTATACAATCTGTCTTTATCAGCATCTATTATTTCTTTTTTCTTTGTTTGGATTAGGTTAATTGTTTCATCAGTTAATGTTAAGTAATCTAGTAATGATTCAATTTTCACTACCTCTTCAACACTATTATCAACAATATTCGTAACTGCAATATTATACTGCTTCTTAATTTCTTCATTAGTATCTATTTTATTTTCAGTTTTTATAAAAGTACGATAATATTCTTGAATAACTTTTTTATTATCCCCATTAACAATTAACGCTTTATATTTATCTGATATTGCCAGTTGTTCACTACTAATCGAATTTGCTAAAACCTCATTTTCCTTTTCAGTTTCATTTCCACAAGCAGATAACATAAAAACAAAACAAAATCCAACACCCAACAAATTGGTTTTCTTCATTACTATTACACACCCCTAGCATTATATTTAAGTCTATAGTACCATGACTATATATATAATTGTTAGGGGTAAAAAGGGAATTTTACAGGCACGTAAAAAGTGATATGCTAAAGTTTTTGTTTTAAGAGTAGAGAGTAGGGGGGTATTCTTTTTAGGTCTATTCAAGTAATAATAGATTCGTAATATATAAAAATGGAACAGTCCAATATATATGGCTGCTCCAAATTTTAATAGTTTGGGGTGTTGTACAAGTTGTATTAAAAATAGTGAAAATATTAGATTCCATCCCACCATTAACGTAAACCTCTAATCCCTTATAAATAAGCATATTCTCACTATTCATTTCTTAATAAAATCATTATTTGTATTCTCGTTTGCACAAAAAAAGATGTCCTTTAGGACACCTATTTTTGGTGATAACTCTGCTCTATACTCTAGATATATTTAGCTTGGAACAGTTTCAATAATCACCCCCAAAAATCAACCTCTATTTTCTCCCCCTATTTTCAAGCTTTTTTTAAACTCTATTTAAATGAATGTAAATAGCTCTCGTTATATAACAAGTTTGTTAATACGTTTACGGTTTAACTATCTTCATAAATTAGAAACCGCTAATACACTATTCAAGAATGTTTTTATATCAACATTTATAGATATTTTGTTGAGTTATAAATCGCAATCTGGATTATTAATCACATCTAACAACCACAATTTACACATCAATTTTAGGCCAAGTATTCTTGTATAATGTTTGTTCGCTTGTTGACCAATTTGTTATATGAGTCTTGAAATGATTCCTAGTATAATCCATAAATACTTTATGCTCCAAGAAACCATTTTTAACATCATTTCTAATTGGTTTTAATTTTCTTATAAGATACTGTTCTAACAATTTTCTCTCGTAATAAGATTCCCTTTGTCTATGTATACCCTGAGTACTTATTTTATATAATTTTACAGAATAGAAGTATTTATATATCGCCCCAGTTTGGTTAGAGCCACGTATATGTTTTCTAATTCTACTATATATATTATTTGATTCCCCTACGTACAATGCATTTCCTTTGATATCAAAAAAGACATAGCATCCTTGTACTTCTTTATATTTTTTTAAGTTTAAAATATCCCATACTTTAAATTCTTTTATACTGTCAAATTCAATATCTAATAGCGTTTTTGCTAGTCTACTCATATTCCTTGTGCTCTTTTCTCTCATGAATTTTTTCTAGATATTATTAAATTAGTTCGTACGTTTAATCATATAGGTATTTTTCTCATCATCTATCTCTATTTCGTACTTCTTTTCTTTAAACCAATTTAATACTTTTTCGTAGTTTGAATTCCCCTTCTTCTTGACTACTACAGACGTAATCGGAATTTCCCTATTTTTTATTTCTTTTTCTAAAAAAAATAGTAAAGTGCTTCCAATTTTTTCTCCAGTTATTTCTTTATTTACACATAATGAAATTTCTCCTTCTCGGTTTCCATACCAATCGGTGTCAATATTTAACCAGCCTAAACCAAGTGTTATTCCTTGGTCACTCTTTATCTCCCACCACTCATCACCAAGGGCGTGGTCTACAGTAGTATCCAAATTAAATAAATGCTTATAAGGTTCTATAATATTTTTGATATTGCCGTTCCAAAATGGATACTTTATTTGTTCGATTTTAATTTTTAAACTCTCCTTTTTAATTACTTTGTATACTTTAAAATACTTCCTTAATAATAAATTACTATTCTTTCTTACTCCTATATTTTTTAGCTTAGATTTAAGTTTTGAAGAAACGGCTAATACTTAGAAGCTTTTGAACCACCCTGTAATTATTTTACTTTATATTTCTAAATAATAGTAAGGTCTTATATCTACACTAATTATTTCTTCAGGTTCCCTGGTATAACCATAATGCTTTGGATGCCCCTTAACTGTTAAAACATTGCTATCTTTTTTAAAATTAAAAACAAATATCTCCTTATCTAAATGCTTCACTGATTCTAATATCGAAGATGTAATCTTTCTATGCATAACGTCATTAATGTAAGGATTCCCCCAACATAATACGATATAATCAGATATACGAATGGCTCTTAAGACTTTACCGAGGTTTGATTTGATTATTTTTTCCATTTCTGAAGAACCTATCTTTTCTATTACATTCTCATAAGCATTTTGTAGGCTGGAAGAATTAGATTCGTATATAGGAATAATATTAGTAATTATTACGTTTTTAATATTCATTTGATTCGTTTTCTCTTCAGATAATCTTTTTGCATAATCTAATAGAGAATTTACTGTATCATCTGAATATACTTCATTTGCCGCAGAAGGGTTCATTCCTATAAAAACGATATTTTCCATTCCTTTGGGTTCAATAGTAGCTCTTAGCCATGTTCTATAATTTTTTAAAGCTTGATGTTTGAAGTCTGTTTTAATTATAGATTTTTTTCTAACATACTTTGGATACGGTTTCGGTTTCACGATTAATTATTCACTCCTTAATGTAAAATTAAAGCTAAACAGCCGGTAATTCCTTCCATTAGCGATATTATACATACTTTCTATTCAATATTATTTCTTTCTTGTGGAATATTTAAATAGACAATATACCAACCAGTTTCCACATCCACTCAATAATTACAAAACTAGGAGCATTGATTAACATACAAAATCTTATAAATTAATAGGCATTATTATTCATATACAGATTACCTCTATTTATCTCCTAATATTCCAAATAATTATACCATTTTTAATGCTTAGGTATTCATTATATAAAATAAGAAGCTATATTAAAAAGGAGCAGTTCATGGATTGAACTGCCCCGTAAATATTATACTCTGGTGTGTGTAAGTACCAGCCTGAATACTAGTTCACACTTCAACTTTCCGGATATTAGAAAATACTCCCGACCTTATATATATTTATATCTAGTTTCTTATTCTATCGATACTTTCTACAATCCCATTGTATGTAAAATATTCTCTTATGTTCATTTGAATAAAAAAAGGTGTACTTCTAGGACACCAATTAGTGATAACGCTGCTTATATGCTCAAGTTACTATTCCCGATACTTAGTTATATTTATAAACTCCAAAAGTAGTATATAGAGTTATTGTTATTAAGCCAATTGACTCCCCTTCTTAAAATAATCGAAAATCTTTCAAAGTGTTTGCTACTTCATCCTCTGTGATTCCAATGTATCTTTTAGTAATTGATTGGTCACTATGATTAAATATGTTCATTAGAGTCACAATGTCATGTGTTTTTTTATAATAATGATAACCAAATGTTTTCCTCATGGTATGAGTTCCAATGTCCTTACGACCTAATAACTCTGCTCCATCTGTAAGAATACGATAGGCTTGAATAGTTGAAATATGACTATCCCCTTTTCGAGAAGCAAACAAATAATCTTCAATATTCAATCCTTCTGTATAGTCTGCTATTTCGGGCATGATAGCATTTAAATGTACAGTACGTTCTTTTTTAGTTTTACCTTCACGTATTTTGAAACTAGACTTTCCTTTTACATCGAATACTTTTAACTTTACGATATCGCCAATTCTTAATCCTGTAGAGATTCCAACCTTAAACAGAAGTACGTTCCGCTCCGCATTGTTCTTGGACAAATTTAACACTTCTATCATATCCAGTATTTCTTTTGATGTTCTTAGAGGTTGTACGTCAATCATCATTCCTTTTTTATCAGTTGTATTTGCCATTTTACCCCTCCTAATTAATGTATACTTTTATGGTTAATTCAATAATACCATACGTTAATTTTTTAGACTAAAGATAAATAGCTATATAACTCAATTTCTCATGTATGCTAATATGTAAAAGGATACATTCCACCTATTACATCTGCCCCTTGGCTCACACACTTCTAGTTACGTGCTTCCTATACTCGTACAATCAAACGCTTTTATCGTCAATTTAATCTATTTCTGTTGTCGAAATCGCTCTCGAGAAATTACGTTTAAATACGCTAATTTCAAATCTTTACGCTGTTTCATTAGTTATTACGCCTTATCTAACGGTGTGCTTTAAACCCTTTAAAATTAAGCTTTTTATTTGCTTCTCTACTCTGGTAATAAAACTGTCGAAATAATAACATGAATGTGTATGTGGGGGTGACTATTACCACTTTTATTCATAAAAAAATGTACCAACTATTTAGGCTGATACATTTCAAACAAATTACTTTAGAAGTTATTCTTTATTTTAATCATTTAATTTTTGACGATATTCTACGATTATTTGCTTTGCTTCATTTGGTGATTTTTCTTTTATTTCAATCGCTATATCGTTAAGTAACTTCTTCAATTCGTCATCAGCATTTTCAATTGCATTCAATGCAGCTTGTATTTCTTTTAATTCTCGCATTTGTAAGATTTCAATAAGAAATCCAAATTCTAGAAGTACATATTTTAATACGCCTGCTGATGCTAAACTCTGTAAATTTTTTTCAATTCTATCCACTGATTTCTCAGAGTAATACCCATTAGCTATATCTTCAAAACTAATTAACTGTCCTTTGTCTTCGTCATGCCAATTTATTAGTTTTTTAATAAATGTGTTCATATGCTCACTCCTACACCATTGTATTTTTTGGGGGTTTATTATCGATGAAATGGGTTTCCTTATATAATTTTGACACGGAGTATTTATATTAATTTAGTATATAAGATTTTGAAAGTTTACTGAAGCGCTACTATTGAATTGCATTTACAAAACCTAAGTGATAAAAAAAGCGACCTTCTTTAAATAGAGTTGGATGCTTTTTTTATTATTATATAATACTATAGACTTTACGATTTCCAAATAGTACTATAAAGGTAATTCTAAAAGGGGGAAATTCGTATGTCTAACAAAGTTATCAAAATTATTTTAATTGTTATGTTAGCACTTGGAGTAAGTGCAGCAAATGTCGGTTCTGCTGATGCTTCATCAATTGTTATGTGGGGTAAAACAGAGTTGAAATTAGGTCAGATTGGTAAAGTGACTATTTTAGTGGATACAGTTCTAGTAGAATTGGAAGATGATGGGTCATTAACGACTGTTCGTGCAATAAAAAAAGGAGAAGAATATAGAGTTTATACATTTAAGAATCATCCTAACGGGACTTTATACGGGGTAGGTGGAGGTAACTACATACAAGATAGTAATAATTTAAAATATGAGACTCCATCAAAATCAAAAATGGAGTTACTAAAATATTTAATTGCGAATCCAACTACCGTTAAAACACCAGTGGTGACAACAAAAGAAAAAGCAACAACAGTTAAGACACCTGCAGTACAAACTGGATTCAAAAATTGTACCGAGTTAAGAAAAGCATATCCAAATGGGGTTTCTAGTAGTCATCCTGCTTATTTATCTAAGTTTGATAGAGATAAAGACGGCTGGGGTTGTGAGTGATATTAAGCTATAGATAATGTAAAAACGACCTTCTCATACATTTGAGTTGGTTGTTTTTTATTTTATTCACTAATCACAGGGAAAACTATCTTTAAAGAATTATACTAAAAAGAGTGATGTAGGATTAAAATAATTCAATGTTGAAGGGGTAAGTTGATGTGAATTTTTTAATGAATATAAAAAAACATAAAACAACATTAGAAAAACAGATTGAAAGAATTGAAAAAAGTGAATTTGATTATGTTTGGGAATTTAGAGAAACAAAAAATCGTGAAAAAGTAGTAATTTATCAACATCGAATAGAAGAATATAAAGAGCTTCTAGTGATTTATCTAATGGGTGTTGTAAAAGGTATTCCATCCCGAAATAAAATCAGTTTAGGGTTTGAAGGAACAAATATGGAGATTTATGATATAGAAGTTTTAGATGAGAAGTTTATGTCTCGAGGTTACGGAACTACTCTATTAAAAGAAGGGTTATTGGTAGCGAAACAAAGAGGGGTAAAAACAGTAACTGGAAACATAGTGACTACAAATGATGTTCATTATAGTAGACAAGTTCATTTTTATAAAAAATTTGGGTTTAATATTAAAAATAAACTCGAACTATTTCTTGCTTTAGAATAACTTTCATCTTAATTTCCCCTACTCTTTCGAGTGGGGCTTTTTTATTTACTTCTCATGTACAACGTTAATAATCATCAGGATTATCTTATTAAACTAACGTAGCGGTAACTTAAACAGAGCCTTCACTACTATATTTAATAACAACTGCTCCTAACACGATATGTCATACATCTAGATTCCTCTCTCGAAACCCATCGAAGCCAAAAATGCTATTTTGGGTGTACCCAAATCATTAGGTTTATTAGGGTTTTTGCTGTATGTCTATTAAGCTAATTAAGTTTTCTTATACAGTGTGATGTTCTTACAATAATAATTGTTGCTCAATATTGAAAAATCCTACCTTATAGTTCATTTATTTTTTCAATTAGCTCCTCAACCAATTCAAGTTTCTTATTATTAATAATTTCATTCCCAACTGAAGAATTAAAACTTATTTTAATTTTTTTTAGAAGTATCAACATTTTTATATGCTGTTTAAGATTAGAAACTTCTCTTTCAAGTGATTCAATAATAACTTGTTGAATTTCTACTTTTTCAACATCATCGTTCATTTCCACTTTAACTTTATCTACCTGATTCTGTTTAAATATTAATTCAATTTCTGCTCTATCTACTTCTGTTATATAGTTCAATTCTAGTAAGTATCTTTTTTCTACAGGAATTAAAAATAAATTATATAAAACTTGCTTATACTTATCAGGAAAATTTTTAGTACCGTTCTTCCAATTTGTGGGAGCAGATTTACTAATTCCTAATAGATTTGCTAATTCTGTTAATGTTATTTTTTCTAGTGTGCAAAAGTAATCTAAACCATGCATATCATTATCCTCCATTAAGTTACAGTAACCCTCTAATTAAAGGTTACTGTAACCCAATTAGAAAGTCAAATATTAATTCTAATTTTTATGAAATATTATTTTTTTGTACCCATGTAAATTCAGTTACCCCATTTCTATATAGTTCAATATGAAGTTTTACGACCACCCTAGACTTTTTATAGAAATGATTGTCACTTAATATAACAGATGGCTTAAAATAGATTCTAATGGCTTCTAGTGGTTAGGTATGAGATTGACTTTGTAAGAACAACTGCTCCTTTAGGCAAAAAAAGAATCCAATCTAATGAAAGATTGGATTCCTATAGATTCATATACTTCCTTTCTTAATAACATCGAGCTCTCAAAAGATAGCTTAATGTTTATTATATTTGGCTATAAGTTTGAATTTTTCATCAGAATCTTGGAGTATATGTTGTTTTTTATGACAAACCACACATAGTGCTACAACATTTTCAATTGTATCTAGTCCACCTTCAGATAAAAAATTAATATGATGACATTCTAAATATGGATTTCCTTTTTTATCATTGAACTGAGCCGGTTGTTCGCATAAATCACAAACACCATTTGCACGACGTTTTGCAAAGGCAGCTACATATGGGTCACGTGTATAACTCGTTGAATAAGTACGACGAAGACCTTTTTCTTTAGCACGTTTTGCTAACTCTTTCAGTTC
>JGI24024J18818_10000276_pt1 | contig 18332 bp, 15 predicted proteins | sample Cruoilmetagenom2_FD_18818 | JGI IMG/M metagenome (IMG submission 18818) | reverse complement strand
AGAGGGGATGGTTGGTGGACAAGTTTTAGACATGGAGAGTGAGCGTAAAAGAATAAGTGTTCCTGAGTTAGAAACAATTCATGAGAATAAAACTGGTGCACTCTTGGCTTATAGTATTCTAGCTGGTGCTATGTTAGCAAATGCAGAAGAATCCGAACTAAAAGCTTTAGAAAAATATGCATTTCATATTGGATTGGCTTTTCAAATTCAAGATGACATTTTAGATATTGAAGGCTCTTCAGAAGTACTTGGGAAAACAGCTGGAAAAGACGAAGCAAGTTTTAAGAATACATACCCTGCTTTACTTAGTTTAGAAGGTGCGAAAGAGAAAAGAGAATGGCATTATAATGAGGCAATTTCAAGTTTACGTTTAATAAAGGAAGAAATTGGGATGTTAGACGAATTGGCGGCCTTTATCGTCAAGCGAAATAACTAATCAATAGGGTAATGTTTGTACAATTCCCTTACATTGATATAATAAGGGTTATAAAAAGCAGGAAAAACAAAAAAGGTGAGTGATGGATATGGATTTAAATTCAATAACAAGTCCATCCTTTATAAAAGATTTATCTCACGGCGAACTTTTGCTTTTAAGTGAAGATATTCGTTCATTTTTAATTGAAAAGTTGTCNGTAACGGGTGGACATATTGGACCAAACTTAGGTGTNGTAGAACTAACAGTGGCTTTACANCGNGCTTTCAATAGTCCAAATGATAAATTTATATGGGATGTTGGNCATCAAGCTTATGTTCACAAAATCCTTACAGGTCGCGCGAACCAATTTGATACATTGCGACAATATAAAGGATTATGTGGCTTTCCTAAGCGAAATGAAAGTGAACATGATGTGTGGGAAACAGGACATAGCTCGACTTCATTATCTGCAGCTATGGGTATGGCGGCGGCACGAGATATTAAAAATGAATCGAATTACGTAATCCCTATTATAGGGGACGGCGCTTTGACCGGTGGAATGGCATTAGAAGCATTAAATCATATTGGCCATGAAAAAACAGACATGATTGTCATTTTAAATGACAATGAAATGTCAATTGCTCCTAATGTTGGTGCACTACATACCATATTAGGTAAGTTAAGAACAGCAGGTAAATACAACAAAGCAAAAGATGAATTAGAATATTTACTTAAAAAGATTCCTGCAGTTGGGGGTAAACTTGCAGCTACGGCTGAGCGAGTAAAGGATAGTTTAAAATACTTACTTGTTTCAGGAGTATTTTTTGAAGAGCTTGGATTTACTTATTTAGGTCCAATCGACGGACATAACTATGAAGATCTACAAGACACACTACAAAATGCTAAAAAAATGAAGGGCCCTGTATTGGTTCATGTACTGACCAAAAAAGGGAAAGGATTCCGCCCTGCTGAAGAAGACAAAATTGGTACTTGGCATGGAACTGGTCCTTATAAAATGGAAACAGGAGCTTTTGTTAAATCCTCTTCTTCCGCACCCTCTTGGAGTGGTTTAGTTGCTGAGACTGTTCGAAAATTAGCACGTGAAGACGAACGTATTGTTGCGATTACTCCAGCTATGCCTGTTGGATCAAAATTAGAAGGCTTTGCTAGTGAATTTCCAAAACGAATGTTTGATGTTGGAATTGCCGAACAACACGCAACAACAATGGCGGCAGGTTTAGCGACGCAAGGTATGAAACCTTTCCTCGCTATCTACTCAACGTTCTTACAACGTGCCTATGATCAAGTAGTCCACGATATTTGTCGTCAAAATTTAAATGTATTTATAGGAATTGACCGTTCAGGTTTAGTTGGAGCAGATGGCGAAACTCATCAAGGCGTTTTTGATATTTCATTTTTGCGCCACTTACCAAATATGGTCATTATGATGCCGAAAGATGAAAACGAAGGTCAACATATGGTGAAGACTGCTATCGAATACAATGATGGCCCAATTGCACTTCGCTATCCACGTGGTAACGGTTTAGGTGTTCCCATGGATGCTCAGTTACACACTATCCCAATTGGAACTTGGGAGGTTTTACGAACGGGTCAAGACGCTGTCATCTTAACATTTGGAACGACAATATCTCTTGCGAAAGAAGCTGCAGAACAGTTAGCAAAACAAGGCATACAAGCAGAAATCGTNAATGCTCGTTTTATTAAACCATTAGATGAAGCAATGCTTCATAAAATAGTTGAAAGAAAAATTCCGATTTTNACAGTNGAAGAAGCGATNCTACAAGGTGGTTTTGGAAGTAGTGTNCTTGAATTTTTAGATNATCATGACTATATGAATGTTTCACTTAATCGNATGGGTATNCCAGATCGTTTTATTGAACATGGGAACGTTGATGATTTACTNGAAGAAATTCATCTAACTGCAGATGAACTGNTTATTCGAATCACAGATACNGTNACAGAAAAACGTAAGGCTGGTACGCATGTATTATGACAAAAACACCTAAAGAACGTGTCGACGTTTTACTCGTTGAACGAGGACTAATTGAAACGCGTGAAAAAGCAAAGCGTGCAATAATGGCTGGAACTGTTTTTTCAAATGAAAATAGATTAGAAAAACCCGGCGAAAAAATTACAATTGACACACCTCTACAAATAAAGGGGAACGAGTTACGCTATGTTAGTCGAGGTGGCTTAAAACTAGAAAAAGCACTTAATTTCTTTGAAGTGGATATCGAAGGTAAATTAATGATCGATATCGGTGCATCGACTGGTGGCTTTACAGATTGCGCGCTACAAAACGGTGCCAAACATTGTTATGCGCTAGATGTTGGATANAATCAATTAGCTTGGAAAATTAGACAGGATGAGCGTGTAACTGTTATGGAACGTACGAATTTCCGTTATGTTACACCTGCTGATTTAGTAGCAGGAATGCCTGATTTTGCAACGATAGATGTTTCGTTTATTTCTTTAAAATTAATTTTACCTGTGTTAAAAACATTACTAGTTCCAGGAAGCAGTACCATTGCGCTCGTTAAACCTCAATTCGAGGCGGGAAAAGACAATGTTGGTAAAAAAGGTGTTGTAAGGGATCCGAAAATTCATCTTGCTGTTTTGGAAAAGATTGCACATTTTGCACAAGAAGTGGGCTTTACGTTAAAAAATGCTTCGTTTTCTCCGATTACCGGAGGAGAAGGGAACATTGAGTTTTTGTTCCATCTTGTCGCTGAACAATCAGAAGAACCGATTTTTAAATATGAACAATTAAAAATCTTAGTTAATCAAGCCCATGAATCACTTACATGAACACGACCTGTTTAAAGGTCGTGTTTTTCTTGTTTGTATTTAGGGAAGATGGTACGATATGAATAAATAAGTATATTTATTCATTTTTTTGAGGAGTGACTTGACTTGAACAAAGGACAGCGACACATACGTATTCGGGATATAATCGCTAACCATGAAATCGAAACCCAAGACGATTTAGTCGATTTATTAAAAAATGCGGGATATAACGTTACACAAGCAACAGTTTCAAGAGATATTAAGGAACTTCATTTAGTAAAAGTACCTCTTCAAGATGGTCGGTATAAATACAGCTTGCCTGCAGATCAACGGTTCAATCCTATGCAGAAATTGCATCGAGCATTAACCGATGCGTTTGTTAGCATAGATGGAGCAAGTCATTTTCTTGTTATGAAAACTCTGCCTGGGAATGCTCATGCTATTGGATCTCTCATTGATCATTTAGATTGGGATGAGATACTTGGAACAATTTGCGGTGATGATACTTGTCTTATAATTTGCCGCGATTCAACTGAACGTGATGTGATTAAAAATAGATTATTAGAAATGTTATAAAAGAACTTAGCTTCTCAAAAAAACCACAAAAAACAGCTGTATATTTGCGATAAAAGAGGTGAAACTTCATGTTAAAAGAGTTATCCATCAAAAACTTTGCGATTATTGAAGAGGTATCTGTTAGTTTTAATGAAGGTCTAACAGTACTAACTGGTGAAACTGGAGCGGGAAAGTCGATCATCATTGATGCTGTTCATTTATTAGCTGGTGGTCGTGGTTCACAAGAATTTATTCGACACGGAGCTAAAAAGGCAGAACTGGAAGGTCTTTTTTACATTCAGGACGAGTCTCATCCAGTGTTCAATAAATTAGCTGAAGTTGGAATTGATTCTGATGAGGAAGCCATTGTTTTAAGAAGAGATATAAATGATCATGGAAAAAGTGTTTGTCGTGTAAATGGTAAATTAGTTACCATTGCAGTCTTAAGAGAAATCGGTGGTTCGCTCATTGATATTCATGGCCAGCATGAAAGCCAAGAATTAATGGATGATCGTTTGCACATTTCTTTATTAGATCAATTTGCAGGAACTCCGTTGCTTGTTCAAAAAGAACAGTACCATGAATTATATCTTTCTTATAAAAAATTAAAAAAAGAATTATCAGCGATAAATGAAAATGAACAACAAATTGCACAAAAAATTGATCTATTTCAATTTCAAATTCGTGAAATTGACGCTGTTCAACTAGAAGTAGATGAAGAAGATCGATTGCTTGAAGAGCGAAAAAAACATCAAAATTTCCATAAAACATTTGAAAGACTTTCTACTGCTTACGAAGCTATTCACGGTGAATCCAGAGGCTTAGATTGGATTGGGAAAGCAATGAGTGAGTTGGATGATGTATCATCCTATGATGACCAATTTAAAGAATTTGCAGAATCAATTTCATCTGCTTTTTATACATTGCAGGATACATCTTATCAAGTAAAAGGTTTAATGGATGAAATGGAATTCGATGAAGGCAGATTAAATCATATTGAAGATCGTTTAGCGTCTATTCAATCAATGAAACGAAAATATGGATCTTCTATCCAAGACATATTGGAATATAGAAAAAAAATTGGTGAAGAACTAGATGATCTAATTAATCGTGATGAGCGTGTTCAACTCCGACAAAAAGATCTGTTGAAATTGGAATCTGATTTGGAAATAAGAGCCAACTCTTTAACTTTGTTAAGAAAAGAAGCAGCAGAAAATTTAAGCGAATCCATTTTAACTCAACTTCGAGAATTATATATGGAAAAAGCAACTTTCTTTGTTCAATTCAATACCATTGAAGAATTCGATAAAAACGGCAAAGACTCGTTGTCATTCTATATGTCAACAAATGTAGGAGAACCCGCAAAACCTTTGTCAAAGATTGCATCTGGTGGAGAATTGTCTCGTATGATGCTTGCGCTTAAAAGTATTTTTTCAAAACATCAAGGAATTACTTCCATTATTTTTGATGAAGTTGATACGGGTGTAAGTGGGAGAGTCGCTCAAGCGATTGCTGAAAAAATTTCTAGCATTTCAACTTCTTCACAAGTTTTGTGTATCACCCACTTACCTCAGGTTGCTGCTATGGCTGATCAACAATTACTTATTTCTAAAGATGTGTTTGATGAGAGAACGACAACGACACTGACAGAAGTAACTGGTAAACAACGCGTACATGAGTTAAGTCGAATGATGTCTGGTGCAGAAATCACATCACTTACACTTGAACACGCAACCGAGCTTTTATCCATAGCAGAAGATCGAAAAAAAATAAAAATTTAATGAATAATTGAAAGCACTTGCTATAACAGCAATGTGCTTTTTTCTTCGTAATTTTACCTTTCATAACAAGGCTGAGGAGACACATAGTAAGAACATCTAGATGAGTGGAGGTGAAGTATGCGGTGGAATGTACGTAATCGAGTTATCGCAATTTTTGCGATCTGTTTCTTCACGATTCCAATTCATTCGTTGGCGAGCAATTCTCCAAGTGAATTGGTACCAATGGGTCAGTCGATTGGTGTTCAACTTAAGTTAGAAAAAGTGACATTTGTACATGATGTATTAATTGACGAGAAAATTTGGTTTAAAAGTGGAGACCAAGTTCTCAAGATGGAACAGGAGTCAATTCAATCAACCAAAGACTGGCAACAGTCGATTGCTAAAATGAAAAATGACCAAGTGACGGTTCATTTTTCCAGAGGAAACAAAAAGGATCAGATTACTGTCTCGAAAAATCAATTAAATGATATGCTCCCGTTTATGCGAGATCATACAGAAGGTATAGGCACTTTAACTTACGTAAATCCTAAAACGAATGAGTATGGTGCTCTTGGGCATCAAATTGTGGATCAGCAAATAGAAGAAACTCCTCCTTTTTTAGGCGGTACAATTTTTCTTTCTGAAATAGCGAGTGTGCATAAAAGTAAACCTGGAAGTCCGGGATATAAAATTGCAAAACAAACATCGATTCAAGATAAGGCGGGAGTCGTTGAAGCAAATACGATTTACGGCATATTCGGTGATTTACTTGATCAAGATTTAAAAAATGGACGCGCAATTCCAATGCTCCATGTAAATGAAATCAGACTAGGTAAAGCCGAAATATTAACTACCGTAAATGGAAAAAAAGTCGAAACCTATTCCATTGAAATAATTAAGGTGGAACAGAGTACATTCCAATTCAAAATTACCGATAGTCGACTTATTGAAATAACTGGTGGGATATTACAAGGTATGAGCGGTAGCCCTGTGATTCAAAACGGAAAATTTGCTGGTGCAGTAACCCACATGGTCGTTGATAATCCATTAAAAGGTGCTGCAATTTCAATAAGAGAAATGATTAAAAAAGAACCATAATAAATACGATTAAGACCACACTAAATTAGTGTGGTCTTTTTTTTATAATTTGATACAATAAGGTTAACGATAATTCGACAAAAAGTTAGAAAAACATGTCATTCGTCGAAAATTGACTGAACATTCCANCTTAAGACTTATTTTTAGAATTAATAAAGGTTTAAAATTCTTAATGTCGAAACTAGAACTGTGTGAAATTGGGAGAATGTGCCGAAAAACAAACAACCATGTTCGCTAAAGATTTAATAAGGGGGAATTTGTAATGGAAAAGATAAAAGTGGCAATTGCAGATGATAATAAAGAGTTAGTAAAAACTCTTGAAATGTATTTAGGAAATCATCCGCAAATTGAAGTAGTAGGGACTGCAGCAAATGGAAAAATCTGCTTAAATATGATAGAGGAACATGCGCCTGATGTGTTATTGTTAGATATCATTATGCCTCATCTAGATGGGTTAGCGGTGCTTGAGATGATGCAAAGTAATGAGCAGTTGTCTTCTATACAAGTTATTATGCTGACCGCTTTCGGACAGGAAGACGTCATGAAACAAGCAGTCGATCTTGGTGCTTCTTATTTTATGCTTAAACCATTCGAATTTGACCGTTTAGTAAATCAGATTCTTCAGGTATCAGGTCAAAAACAAGATCAAAAACAAAACACAAGTATTCTACAAGGATTACCACAACAAAAAGTAAACCAAAAAATGATCGACACCACAATCACAGCAGTAATTAAAGAAATTGGTGTTCCAGCTCATATTAAAGGCTATGCTTATTTAAGAGAGGCAATCCATATGGTTTATGAAGATATTGAATTGCTTGGTTCTATCACAAAAGTTCTTTATCCAGAAATTGGTGTAAAGTTCAATACAACTGCTTCACGTGTTGAGCGTGCAATCCGACATGCAATAGAAGTTGCATGGAACCGTGGGAATTATGAGTCAATCTCAAAAACATTTGGTTACACTGTGCACCATCTAAAAAGCAAACCAACAAATTCAGAATTCATCGCAATGATCGCGGACAAAATTCGCTTAGAGCATATGGCGAGCTAATATAAAGAAATCACAGATGCATTTTGTATCTGTGATTTTTTATTTATAAAGACTTTTCAGATTTTAATCTACAAATTCCCTATTATTGATTATAATAAGAGTAACGGGGAAGGACGGCGAACTATTGTGTTACTCGAAGAAAATAATTTCCTTATATTAAATGATGTGAATGGGAAGGTCTTTATAAAGGTTAACAAACCAGGTTATCCTTTAAAAGAATTTGATGGAATTCTAAGAAGAAATCCACGTATTAAAATATCTAGTTTTATAGAACTTAAAAAAGCACTTATTAGTGAAGGTCAATCAGAAATGGAAATCGGCCAATTTTTACCCTCTATTGAACTAGAAATGACGAATGATTTAATGTCTGCCCATATTATCGTGCACGAAACGATAGAACGGAATGAGGATTATGAGCGACTTTTGATGAAAAATATAAGCACCTTATTAACGCAAAATGGAATCATTCATGGAATTGAAGATATAAATATTAGAGAATTGAAAACAAGTAAACCATACGTGATTGCTAAAGGAACTGCACCAAAGCAAGGTGCCCATGCTAAAATCATTTATTTAGAATTACCTGAAAGAAAACCCATTATCGATGCGGATGGAAAAGCTGACTATTATGATATGAATTTCATATTAGAAATCGAAGAGGAAGATTGGTTAGGAGAAAAAATTTTTCCGGAAGAAGGTACTCCTGGTACAAATATTTTAGGACAAACCATTCCTGCTCTCAAAGGTCAAGATTTACAATTGAAATACGACCAAAAGTCCGTATATGAGATCCAAGAACAAAATAAGATTGTATTAAGAGCAAAAACTAGTGGCGTATTAGAATTTCAAAATGGAATTATTTCTATACATAAACATCTCCCAATTCAAGGTGATGTTGGGGTTGAAACAGGGAATATAAAATTTGACGGATCAATCAGTATTCGAGGTACAGTAACAAGTGGGTTCACTGTGGTGGCATCTGGTGATATTTCCATCGAAAGCTCAGACGGTGTAATTAATGCAAAACATATTCAGTCTGTTTCCGGAGATATTTTTATTCGCGGAGGTATTTTCGGCAAAGGGGAATCCATTGTGGAAGCCGGAGGTAATATCTTTGTGAAACATGCGAATGAGAGTATATTGTCAGCAGATAAAGATATACATATCGGATACTATGCTCTTGGGTCCACCATGCAAGCGAATAATATTTTTGTTGATGAAAGAAAAGGTAAAATTATTGGCGGTCGAGCGGAAGCAAAACATGTCATTTCAACCGCATATAGTGGAAATCATCTTGAAAGACGTACAGATTTAATCGTTTTCGGAATTAACAGGCAAGCACTTAAAGGTGAAGTTAAAGTGAAGGCAGTGGAATTAAAGGAAATTCAAGAAGAGATTGTCACACTTGAAAATCAAGTAATCCAATTTCAGAGGTTTTTAGAACAAATGTCAGGGCAGCAATTACATGTATATAATGAGACAAAGAGGATGTTGGAAGAGAAACAACAAATTTCACAGCAAATAGATAAAGAAATTCAACAGATACTTCTTACTCTTAGATCACCCGATCAATGTGAAATTAGAATAGCCAAAGAGGCGCATCCAGGTACACACTTGCAAGTTGGACAAAAAACGAAAACACTTCATACGAAAACATCTGGAGTCTTCAAAATTGAAAATGGTGAATTAAATGTCTAAAGTTCCTGTTTATGCGCATAGAGGCGCATCAGCTTATGCATTGGAAAATTCCTATCCAGCCTTTTTAAAAGCAAAAGAACTTGGTGCCGACGGTTTGGAAATTGACCTTCAACTAACGAAAGACGGTGTTCCAATTGTCACGCATGATTTGGATTTTTGGAGGCTAGGAGGAATACCAAAACGTATTCCGGATTTAACTTATGAAGAAGCTCGAAAAATTCGTTTAGGTAGAAGGTTTTGGCGAAAAATTAACGGTGAAAAGGTACTTACTTTTGAAGAAGTATTACAATTTGCTATAGATCATGGTCTTTCGTTAAATGTTGAACTCAAACAATCTTTTATTAATGCGCCAGAAAGTGCTTATCTTTTATTTAAACGGTCGTATGAAGGGCTAGATATTCATTTCTCTTCTTTTCACTATGAAGTTTTAGAAAAAATAAAACAGGTTAACCCATTTTTAGAAACTGCATTTATTGGGACAAAGAAATTAAATTGGAGTGAACTTCCTTTTTTGTCGGCAGCAGATGCGATTCATATGCATAAACGCCACTATAAAGAAGAGAAATTAGCTTTGGCTACATTAGCAAATAAAAAGGTGCGATTTTATGGAATCGATGGTAGTGAAACCTATATCCAAAATCCCGACCCAATCGTAGCTGGTTGGATAACTGATTATCCAGATCGCATAATTAAGATGCAAAAAGGAATCCTTTCGTCATAAAGACGACATTAGGATTCCTTTTTTTTGGCGAATTTCGCTTGAACTTTTCCGTTTTTTCGATCTCTATTTAGTAAAAATCCTGCAAAAAAACCGAGGCCTAAAACTAAGATGATGATGCCTACAATAAGTTGTAACCAAAAGTATGGAAAAGGTTCTATTAGTCTTCCGAAAACTGTGTCTCGAATTAGTTTAATGCCACCAGCTGCCATTAACCCTGGAATAAGTAATACGATAAAGGCAAGAAGTCTCGCCATTGAAATCAGCTCCTTTAGTCAAATACCATTTTACTATTCGTTAAATCATTGTCAAGATACCTCAATTCATGTATGATAAAATTAGATTTTGCAATATGTTGCATATAGATAGCGAGGGATATGAATGTCTTTGCAAAACGTGATTATTATAGGTGGTGGCGTNGGTGGTACCGCCATACTAAAGTTACTTATCGAATCAGAGTATTTTCGTATTATTTCTGTTATTGATATAAACAACCATGCACCAGCTATCCAACTAGCAAAAGAAAATAACATTCAGACTGACCAGGAATGGCGTATCTATCTAACAAAAGACATACATATGATTTTTGATTTAACCGGACAACCAGATGTTTTTCAAGAATTATTAAATGTAAAACCTACACATACTGTCCTTATACCTGGAAGCTTAGCAAATATGCTTGTCCGATTACTGAGTGAAAAAGATAATTTATTAAGAAGGACTAAGGAAGACACACATAAACAAGAACTTGTCTTCAATTCCATCGAAGAAGGTATGATTGGAATTGATGCTAACGGAATAATTAACTTTTTTAATAAAAGTGCGGAGCGAATGACGGATTTAAAAGTACATGAGGCAATCGGGAAACACATTTATGATGTAATCCCTTTAAGTGCACTACCACGTATTTTCGAAACCGGACGCACTGAATTAAACAAAGAACTCATTTTAAATAATGGTACCAAGATTGTTTCTTCAAGATTCCCAATTATAGACGAAAAAGGGGAACGAATTGGTGCATTTTCCGTATTTAAAGATATTACAGAAGTTGTAAGTCTTGCTGGTGAAATTACGAATTTAAAAGAAATTCAGACCATGTTGCAGGCAATTATTCAATCGAGCGATGATGCCATATCTGTGGTGGATGAAGAGGGAAAAGGTATTTTAATTAACCCAGCCTATACGCGTATTACAGGACTTGAAACAGAAGACATTATCGGGAAACCTGCAACAGCTGATATTACTGAAGGCGAAAGTATGCACCTTAAGGTCTTGCAAACAAGAAAAGCAATACGTGGCGTAAATTTACGGGTAGGTCCCGCAAAACGAGAGGTTATTGTAAATGTAGCGCCGATTATCGTTAACAACCGGCTAAAGGGCAGTGTAGGGGTCATACATGATATGACAGAAATACGAACTCTTATGAAGGAATTAGATCGAGCGAGAAGCATAATCCGTACATTAGAATCTAAATATACATTTGATGACATTATTGGTGATTCAAGCGAAATGAATATCTCAATCGAACAAGCAAAACTTGCCGCAAAAACACCAGTAACAGTTTTACTTCGAGGAGAATCAGGAACTGGAAAAGAATTGTTTGCCCACGCAATCCATAGCTCAAGTGATCGGAAGTACAATAAATTTATTCGTGTAAATTGCGCAGCAATCGCTGAGCATTTATTAGAAAGTGAATTGTTCGGTTATGAAGAAGGTGCTTTTACTGGTGCAAAACGTGGAGGGAAACGTGGATTATTTGAAGAGGCTAATCATGGTAGTATTTTTTTAGACGAAATTGGTGAACTTTCAAGTAATACGCAAGCGAAATTATTGCGCGTTCTTCAGGAAAGTGAAATTGTTCGAGTTGGTGGAACTAAAGCAATTCCAATTGATGTTAGGGTGATTGCAGCAACGAATATTCATATGGAAAAAGCAATGTTGGAAGGAACATTCCGAGAAGATTTATATTATCGGTTAAATCGAATGCCGATACAGATTCCGCCACTTCGGAATCGTAAATCTGACATAACAGCAATTGCTGAAAGACTGCTAATTAAATTAAATCAAGAGTATGGGCGCAATGTAGAAAGAATTTCCGAAGTTGCCTACAATCGCTTGCGTGTATATGACTGGCCAGGAAATGTAAGAGAGCTTGAAAATGTAATTAGTCGAGGAATGATTTTTATGAAACCAACGGAGTCTACTTTAGAAGACTATCACCTTCCACTTTCTATGATGAAACCAACAGAAATAAATACGATTCAAGATACACAACAGATATTGCCTCTTGCGGATCAAATGGAGAGAATGGAGAAAGAAATTTTATCTTCCACTTTGAAAGTCACTAAAGGTAATAAATCTAAAACAGCTAAAGAGTTGGGCATTTCATTGCGAACACTTTATTATAAACTGGAGAAATACGGTCTTGCATAAACTTGCATGCAATAAATTGCACGGTTCGCAAACATTTGCATTGCAATTTCGACTAAATGTTGTCAAATAAAGCGTTTTCATTATTGTTAAGTTGGCACACTTTATGCTTAAATTATGAATGGTGAGGTGATTACAGATGAAACTACAAGATTTAATTCGTCAAGCTTCTGAATCCACTGAAAACGTAGTCGCTGTAGCATCTGCTGCAGATTTTGAAGTATTAGAAGCTGTTAATATGGCTTTGGAACTCGATATGGCTAGTTTTCGATTGTATGATGACGAACAAAAATTGAAAAAAATGATGGTTACACATTTCCCTCATTTGTTAGATCATCCAAGGATTTATAAACAACATGTGAAAGATGATCATCAAGCTGCACTAGCAGCAGTTAAATCAGTTCGTTTAAATGAAGCAAATGTCTTAATGAAAGGACACGTTCCGACTGCAATAATATTAAAGGCTGTTTTGAATCCAGAGTTTGGACTACGAACGGGAAATGTTTTATCTCATGTAGCAGCATTTGAAGTTAATGGGTTTGATCGCTTGATTTTTGTTACAGATGCTGCAATGAATATTGCACCAGATTTATCGCAAAAAGCACAAATTATACAAAATGCAGTAAAAGTTGCACAAGCTGTTGGTGTTTCTAACCCTATTGTAGCCCCACTGGCTGCGGTTGAGACAGTAAATCCAGTTATGCAAGCAACGCTTGATGCGGCAGCTCTCGTCGCAATGAATGTTAGAGGTCAGATAAGTGGTTGCACGATAGATGGACCTCTTGCACTTGATAATGCAATTTCATTAGAAGCGGCAAATCACAAAGGAATTAATGGTGAATATGCAGGTAAAGCAGATATTTTGCTTGTACCATCAATTGAAGCCGGTAATATCTTGTACAAGTCACTCGTTTATTTTGCGAAAGCGAAAGTCGGAGCAGTTATTGAAGGAGCAAAAGCTCCAATCGTTTTGACTTCCCGTGCAGATAGTGCAGAAAGTAAGTTGAATTCACTTGCTCTTGCTATTTGTTCTTCAAAAATATAAACAAACACATCAAAGGAGGAACTAACAATGGAAATTTTTAAATATATGGAGAAATATGATTATGAACAATTGGTGTTTTGCCAAGATAAAACTTCAGGATTAAAAGCGATTATAGCGATCCATGATACAACTTTAGGACCAGCACTTGGTGGTACTCGTATGTGGAATTATGCAACGGAAGAAGAAGCAATTGAAGATGCACTTCGACTAGCTAAAGGAATGACGTACAAAAACGCTGCTGCCGGTTTGAACTTGGGTGGTGGTAAAACAGTAATTATTGGTGATCCATTAAAAGATAAAAACGAAGAAATGTTCCGTGCGTTTGGTCGTTTCATTCAAGGTCTAAATGGTCGTTACATTACTGCTGAAGATGTTGGGACAACAGTAGCNGATATGGATTTAATTCACGAAGAAACTAACTATGTAACAGGGATTTCTCCTGCTTTTGGTTCATCAGGTAACCCATCTCCAGTAACAGCATACGGTGTTTATCGCGGTATGAAAGCTGCTGCAATGGAAGCTTTCGGAAGCGACTCTCTTGAAGGGAAACGAGTAGCAGTTCAAGGAGTAGGGAATGTAGCGTATAACTTATGCCGACACTTACATGAAGAAGGCGCAATATTGATTGTTACTGATATTAATCAAGCATCAGTTGATCGTGTAGTGAATGAATTTGGTGCTACTGCAGTAAATACAGATGAAATCTATTCGCAAGATGTTGATATATTTGCTCCATGTGCATTAGGTGCAATTATAAATGACGAAACGATTCCTCAATTAAAAGCTAAGGTTGTAGCAGGTGCTGCTAATAACCAGCTGAAAGAAACGAGACATGGTGACCAATTACATGAACTTGGAATTGTTTATGCACCAGATTATGTAATTAATTCAGGTGGAGTTATTAACGTAGCTGATGAATTATATGGTTATAATCGCGAGCGTGCTATGAAGCGCGTTGAAACAGTTTATGACAGCATTGCAAAAGTAATGGAAATTTCACGTACTGAAGGAATTCCAACGTACCTTGCGGCTGACCGTCTAGCTGAAGAGCGTATTGCACGTGTAGGGAAATCTCGTAGCCAATTCTTACAAAATGGAAAACATATTTTAAGCGGACGTTAATCACGTCTATTGGGAGGAATCATTGTGCAAGAACATTCATATCGCATTCTTGTTATCAACCCAGGTTCCACTTCTACAAAAATTGGTGTTTTTGAAAACGATGTTTTATTGATGGAGAAAACGATCCGACACTCTTCTGAGGAGATTGGTAAGTTTTCTTCAATCATCGAGCAATATGAATTTCGTAAGGAAACCATTTTAGAGGCATTGGATGAAGAAGGAATCAACATTTCGAAGTTATCGGCCGTCTGTGGTAGAGGTGGTCTGCTTCGTCCAATCGAGGGTGGAACTTATGCGGTTAATGAAAACATGTTATCTGACTTGAAAAAAGGATATTCTGGTCAACATGCATCAAACTTAGGTGGAATTTTAGCATTTGAAATTGCTACAGGTTTAAATATACCTTCTTACATTGTGGATCCCGTCGTCGTTGATGAACTGGATCCCATTGCACGTATTTCAGGGTTTTCATTAATTGAACGAAAATCAATTTTCCATGCGCTAAATCAAAAAGCTGTAGCACGTCGATATGCTAAAGAGTGTGGCAAAGCTTATGAAGACATGCGGTTAATCGTTACACATATGGGCGGCGGTATCACTGTCGGTGTTCATAAAAACGGACGAGTAATTGAAGTGAATAATGGGTTACATGGGGACGGACCGTTTAGTCCAGAGCGCGCAGGCACTGTTCCAGCAGGAGATTTAATTGATTTATGTTTCTCTGGGGAGTACTACAGACACGAAATCATGAAAAAGTTAGTTGGACAAGGTGGGCTTGTTAGCTACCTAGAGACAAATGATGCAGTTGCAGTTGAAAAAAGAATTGCAAAAGGTGATAAAGAGGCTGAACTTGTTTATGAAGCAATGGCTTATCAAGTTGCTCGTGAGATTGGATCTGCAAGTGCGGTGTTAGAAGGTAAAATTGATGCCATCATATTAACGGGTGGTTTAGCTTACGGTAAAGATTTTGTAGAATCGATTTCAAAACGTATTAATTGGATTGCTGATATTGTTGTGCATCCAGGGGAAAATGAATTACAAGCACTAACTGAAGGTGCAATTCGTGTGTTAAATGGGGAAGAGCAAGCAAAAGTCTATCCTAACAAATAAGTAAGGGAGGCCTACAAAATGGCTAAAGAGTATGATGTTGTCATTCTAGGAGGCGGAACGGGCGGATATGTTGCAGCAATCCGGTCGGCCCAATTAGGACTAAAAACGGCAATCGTTGAAAAAGGGAACTTAGGCGGAACGTGTTTACATAAAGGATGTATTCCAAGTAAAGCGTTACTTCGTAGTGCTGAAGTATATGCAACAACGAAAAACCACGCTGCAGACTTCGGAGTAAATACTGGAGAAGTTTCATTAGATTTCTCTCGAGTACAAGCTCGTAAAGAAAGTATTGTTTCCCAATTACATCAAGGTGTACAAGGTTTGATGAAAAAAGGGAAAATCGATGTATACGAAGGTACAGGACGTATGTTAGGACCTTCGATATTCTCTCCATCTCCAGGAGGAACCGTCTCTGTAGAAATGAACAATGGGGAAGAGAACGAAATGCTTATCCCAAAAAACGTTGTTCTTGCAACAGGTTCACGTCCACGCACGCTTCCAGGATTAACGATCGATGGAACGAACGTTATGACTTCGGATGAAGCACTATTTATGACCGAGTTACCTAAATCAATCGTAATTGTTGGAGGCGGCGTTATTGGCATTGAGTGGGCTTCGATGTTAAATGACTTTGGTGTAGAAGTTACAGTGGTTGAATATGCTGATCGTATAATCCCAACTGAAGATGCAGACATTTCTAAAGAAATGCAGAAGCTGTTATCAAAAAAAGGGATTACATTTGCGACAAGTGCGAAAGTATTACCTGAAACATTAGAAGTTGCCGAAGGTTCTGTTACTATTTCTGCTGAATTAAAAGGGGAAACAAGAACCTTTACTGCAGAAAAAATGTTAGTTTCTGTTGGTCGCCAAGCCAATGTCGAAGGTATTGGTATTGAAAATACGGATATCGTGGTTGATAAAGGCTTTATTCAAGTTAAAGATACGTTCCAAACAAAAGAGTCTCACATATATGCTATTGGTGATGTTATTGGTGGACTACAATTAGCACACGTTGCTTCTCATGAAGGAATTACAGCAATTGAACATATTGCTGGTCAAAAGACACATGCAATTGACTACAATTTAGTTTCAAAATGTATCTATTCAAACCCCGAAGCCGCTAGTGTTGGGATTACTGAACAACAAGCTAAAGATCAAGGGTTCAATATAAAAGTGGGTAAATTTTCATTTAAAGCAATTGGAAAAGCGCTTGTCTATGGTGAATCTGATGGCTTTGTGAAAATTATCGCGGATAAAGAAACAAACGATATCTTAGGTGTTCATATGATTGGACCACATGTAACGGATATGATTTCTGAAGCAGGTCTTGCAATGGTCTTAGATGCCACGCCTTGGGAAATTGCTAGCACGATACACCCGCACCCAACACTTTCAGAAGTAATGGGAGAAGCGGCTTTGGCAGTTGAAGGCAAAGCAATTCATATGTAAATTCACAGAATAAAAGGGGGATGTACAAATGGCAACTAATCGTCATGAAGAACTAGGGTTATCTAACGATGATGTACTGAAAATTTTTGAAACGATGCTTATGGCGCGTCGAGTAGATGAGCGTATGTGGTTATTGAACCGTGCAGGTAAAATTCCATTCGTAATTTCATGTCAAGGTCAAGAAGCAACTCAAGTAGGGGCTGCTTACGCGCTTGATAATACAAAAGATTATATCGCTCCTTATTACCGTGATATGGGTGTAGTTTTACACTTCGGTATGACAGCTCGTGATTTAATGCTTTCTGCATTCGCAAAAGCGGAAGATCCAAACTCAGGTGGACGTCAAATGCCAGGTCACTTTGGTCAAAAGAAAAACCGTATTTTAACAGGTTCTTCACCTGTTACAACGCAACTTCCTCATGCTGTAGGTGTGGCACTTGCTGGTAAAATTCAGAAAAAAGATTTTATTACCTTTGTGACACTTGGTGAGGGTTCATCTAACCAAGGAGATTTCCATGAAGGATTAAACTTTGCAGGTGTTCATAAATTACCATGTATTACGATGGTCGAAAACAATAAATATGCGATTTCAGTTCCTTACGACAGACAAGTAGCTGCTAAAAACGTTTCAGACCGTGCGATTGGTTATGGTATGCCTGGTTTCACAGTTGATGGAACAGATCCTTTAGAAGTCTACAAAGTGGTGAAAGAAGCAGCTGACCGTGCTCGTAACGGGGAAGGTCCAAGCCTTATCGAAGCGGTATCTCACCGTTTGACTGCTCACTCATCTGATGACGATCACCGTCAATACCGCACAGTTGAAGACCTTGCTGAAGGGCAAGCTGCTGATCCAATCGGTAAGTTCGCTGCTTATTTATCAGAATTGAACATTTTGACTGAAGAACTAGAGAAAGAAATGAATGACCGCATTATGAAAGAAGTAAACGAAGCAACGGATTATGCAGAAAACGCGCCATATGCTGCACCTGAAGATGCTTTAAAATACGTCTATGCTGAAAAAGACGGGGGGAACGCATAATGGCAGTTATGTCTTATATTGACGCGATTAC
>JGI24024J18818_10000275_pt1 | contig 18345 bp, 14 predicted proteins | sample Cruoilmetagenom2_FD_18818 | JGI IMG/M metagenome (IMG submission 18818) | reverse complement strand
CAATGTTAGATCTGTATAAGATAACAAATATGATCTTAGCCGAAGTTACATCAACTCTTCAGCTCACAAGAGCTGCATTCTTCCTCAAAGATAAAGAAACCAGGGTGTTCCAGTTGATAACCCAGATCGGGTTAGATGATTATGGATATCAAACTTTCAGACAGGGCCACCCAGTGGTTCTATGGCTATCCACACATAATGCACCTCTTAGCAGGGAAGAGATGGAAGTCCTTCCACAATTTCAATCTCTTTGGAAAAGCGAGAGAAAATTCTTAAATGATATGGAAGCAGAGTTATTTGTACCCATCAAAGTGCAATCAAAATTAGTTGGAATATTCATTCTGGGACCAAAACGCTCTGAACAACTATATAATTCTGAAGAAATAATAACCCTCACAACAGTCGCCAACCAAACGGCTGCTGCAATTGAAAACGCTCGGTTATATACTGCAGAACAGAGCAGACGAAAAGAAATCGATACTCTTTATAGCCTATCCAATCAGCTCGTTGATACAGATGATTTAGAAACCATATTAAACATTATTACCAAACACACTGTTGAAAGTGTTCAAGTTACCTATGCCAGGATAATAATAAAGGATGATAGTGGAGATTATCATTGTCGGTCTATATATCCAATTAATAATCTTTTAAATCCACTGCGATACGAAAAAGTTGAGCCGATAGCCGCTGAATATTACTATGATATGGTCCTTGATGATGAAAAAATTGTTGTTTTAGATATTAACGATCCAGACTGGCATGACGAAGAAAAGCAAGCGTTATTCATTAATTTTGCCAAGACTTTATGCCTTTGCCCTTTAATAGGCGCTGATGGCAAGATTGGTTTCCTCATCCTCGGGGAATTCCACTCCAGTGAAGCCGCTCCATTTTCTCCCTCTCAACTCAGATTGATTAATGCCATTGCAGACTATGCCTCAAGTTCTATACAAAGGGCAATGCTGCATAACAAATTGGAAGAGAACTTCCTACAAACTGTCATTTCTCTCGCTAATGCTATGGATGCGAGAGATAGCTATACCGGCGATCACAGCCAGAGAATGGCTGATATGGCATCCTGGATTGGGAAGGAAATGGGACTTTCTTTCAAAGAAATAGAAACTTTGCATTGGGCGGGAATCTTACATGATATTGGAAAGATCGGTGTCCCGGACCAAATTCTGAACAAGAAGGGACCACTCACTAAAAAAGAATGGGTCGTCATGAAGGAACATCCTGTCATCGGAGCCCAAATTGTTGCCCCAATAAAATATCTGGCTCCTGTTTCACCTATCATCCAGGCCCATCATGAAAAATTTGACGGCACTGGTTATCCCTACGGGCTGGAAGGGTTTGATATACCACTCGGTTCCCGAATCCTGGCTGTAGTTGACGCCTATACAGCCATCAGGGATAAGCGGGTATACAGCGAAGCCCATACCCATGAAGAAGCCATCGCTGAATTGCGCAGATTCAGCGGGACCCAGTTTGACCCAAAAATTGTTGATGTTTTCTGCAAGACCATCACAAAATAATCTATCCCAACTCCTACCAGGTATCAAGAGTGACTCTCGTCCTGCAAAATTTGCGGAGTTTCTATAGGTTACAATCTGGACTATGACAGATTCAAGTTCCCTGACCCCATTTTTTGATCCTAAAGGTGTCGTGGTGATTGGCGCCTCACAGGATCCAACCAAGCTGGGCTACCTTCTAGCAACCAATCTCTATAGAAGTGGCTACAAAGGTGCCATTCATTTTGTAAACCTGAAAGGCGGCTCACTGCTTGGAAAGTCCATTTATCAATCTGTTTTGGATGTGCCGGATCCAGTAGATCTCGCTGCAGTTCTGATTCCGTCCAAATTTGTCATCCCAACTCTGCGAGAATGCGGGAAACGCGGTATCAAAGCAGCTATTATTGGCGCTGGTGGTTTCAGGGAGATTGGGGCTGAAGGCCTGGCCCTGGAACAGGAAATGCTCCGGGTCGCCAAGGAAGAAGGCATTCGGCTGCTCGGCCCGAACTGTATCGGATTATTGGATACCCACCTGCCATTGGATACAACCTTTCTTCCTCCCCCGGGACCTAATCCGGGTGATGTTGCATTTCTGTCTCATTCGGGCGCTATCTGCGCAGCTGCCATTGACTGGGCTCGCGGCCAGGGCTACGGTATTTCCAAATTGATCAGCCTGGGAAACCAGGCCGATGTTACAGAGACTGACCTGTTGGTTCCTACGGCAGCTGATGGACATACGCATGTGATCGCCCTCTATCTGGAAGGGATCAAATCTGGACGGCGGTTTATTCATGAAGCCCACGCTGTTGTTCCAAACACACCAATCATCGCTCTCAAAGTCGGGAGGTTTGCAGCCGGTCAAAGAGCAGCAGCATCCCATACCGGCGCTTTATCTGGAGATGAAAGCACATATAACGCTGTCTTCCGCCGGGCGGGTGTCCTGCGGGCAGAGACCAGTGAAGAAATGTTTGACCAGGCCAGAGCTCTGGCCTGGTGCCCCCTACCAGAAGGCAACCGTGTGGCAATTCTGACAAATGCCGGCGGTCCCGGTGTGACTGCAGCCGACGCCCTTGAATCCCGGGGGTTGAAAATGGCAGATTTCGGCCCGGAAACCATCTCTGGTCTCCAGAAGATCCTGCCTTCGGCTGCCAGTTTAAAAAACCCCGTGGATATGCTTGCTTCTGCGGGCCCAATCCAATTTGCGGATTGCTTGAAGGTTCTGCTAGCTGATCCAGGAACGGATAGTGTAATGGTGATCTATCCCACACCGCCGATGCACTCAGCTGGCGCGGTTGCCAAAGCTCTGATCCCTATCATTCACCAGGCCCAGAAGCCAGTGGTAGTCTCGGTAATGGGAGATCGATTGATCCAGGAAGCAGTTGAACACCTGCGGGCTGCCCGGATCCCGGAATACCGTTTTCCCGAGCGCGCGGCAGCGGCCCTGGCGGCCCTGGTAAAAAGAGTTGACCTGCTCGAATATGCTTCTGCAGACCCTGTTACCCGACAGGATATAAAGACAGATTTAGTTAAGGAACTGATCAAGAAACACAATCGAAATAATCATCTGACCGCACCAGTGATCGCCCAGATTTTGGAAGCCTACGGGATTCCCACAGCCAAAATGACTCTGGCGAAAGACGAGGATGAAGCCGCCGCTCTAGCCGCTGAAATTGGTATGCCGGTCGTTCTTAAGGTCGCTTCCCCGGATATCAGCCATAAAACTGATATGGGAGGAGTGCTGCTGAATCTGGCCGACGAGAAATCTGTCCGGGGCGGATTTCGAACTATCACCGACCGGGCCAAGGCAGCCCTGCCGGATGCCCGGATCACTGGAGTCTATGTCCAGGAGATGGTTCCCCTGGGTCAAGAAGTGATCCTGGGAGTAGTACAGGACCCCCAATTCGGTCCGGTATTGATGTTTGGCTCAGGGGGTACTGAGGTTGAAGGATTAAAAGATCTATCCTTTGGCCTGGCACCGATCACTGAAATTGAATTGGATTATATGCTTCAGAAAACATGGGCGGGCCGTAAACTGGAAGGCCACAGGAATATCCCGCCTGCAGACATTCATGCTGTACGGGAGGTGATGATCCGGCTGGCCCAGTTAGCAAATGACTTCCCTGAATTCGCTGAGATCGAGATCAATCCCCTGCGGGTTTTCCCAGCAGGTAAGGGCACTGCCGCTGTGGATGTGCGGGTGCGGATATCTATATAGTGAGGAAGAAATAGTCTGTAATTAACAAAACAAAGAACCGTGATCCTTATAGGATTGCGGTTCTTTCTCTAATTCATCAAGTAAGTTTATTTTTTGTGATTTGCCTTCAGATAGGATTTCAGATACTCGCCGGTATAGGATTGGGGGGAACTGCAGATCTCGCTGGGTAGACCAGCAGCGATCACTTCTCCACCCGCATCCCCACCTTCAGGACCCAAATCTATAATATAGTCAGCGACTTTAACGATGTCCATATTGTGTTCAATGATCAGGACTGTATTGCCCTCGTCGACTAACCGCTGCAGCACTTCGATCAATTTGTGCACATCAGCAGCATGCAAGCCAACCGATGGCTCATCCAGCACATACACAGTTGATCCGGTGGAGCGTTTGGAAAGCTCCCGGGATAATTTTATCCGTTGGGCTTCTCCCCCGGAGAGGGTTGTTGAAGCCTGGCCAATACGTATATAACCCAATCCAACATCCTGGAGGGTTTTAAGTTTGCTTATCATGGCCGGGAAAGCTTCGAAAACTTCCATGGCCTTGTCGATGGTCATCTCCAGCACATCAGCAATATTATATTCCCCCTTAAATCGCACCTGAAGTGTCTCTCGGTTGTAGCGCTTGCCGTGGCAAACATCACAGGGCACATAAACATCGGGTAGGAACTGCATCTCGATCTCCAGCTGCCCATGACCCCGGCAGGCTTCACAGCGGCCGCCCTTGACATTAAACGAAAACCGACCTTTGTCGTAGCCCCGGATCTTGCTTTCTGGCAGATCCGCAAACAGATTCCGAATATGGTCAAATAATTTTGTATAAGTGCCGGGATTCGATCGCGGTGTACGCCCGATAGGTGATTGGTCAATATTGACGATTTTATCGATATTCTCAACACCCTTGATAGCATCATGGTCACCAGGTTTTGTCTTGGCTCGATTTAACTCCCGGGCCAGCGCTTTGTAAAGGATTTCGATCATCAGGGTTGATTTTCCAGAACCGGAAACGCCCGTGATGCATACCAGCCTTCCAAGCGGGATTGAAACATCTATATCCTTGAGGTTATGTTCCCGGGCTCCCAAGATCTTAAGGGACTTTCCTGATCCTTTCCGGCGCTTATCCGGGACGGGCACCTGCAATCGTCCTGAAAGGTACGCGCCCGTCAAGGATGTCGGATGCTCTAGAATATCTTTGATGGTTCCAGCAACAACCACTTCACCGCCAAGTTCACCTGCGCCGGGACCGAGATCCAGGATCCAGTCAGCAGTTTCTATGGTTTCTGCATCGTGTTCCACTACCATCACTGTGTTGCCCAGATCGCGCAGTCCTTCCAGGGTCCGCAACAGCCGTCCGTTATCGCGAGGGTGCAAACCAATGGACGGCTCATCGAGCACATATAACACGCCCATCAGGTGGGAGCCGATCTGGGTTGCCAGGCGGATACGTTGGGCTTCCCCACCAGAGAGCGTTCCCGCATTTCGGTTTAGGGTCAAATAATCAAGGCCAACATTTACCAGGAATCCCAGGCGGTCGGTCAGTTCCCGAAGGACCCGATCAGCAATTGTCTGCTGGCGTTCCGTGAGCGGCGAATCCTTGCTGTTCAGGAGATTGACCCACTCAAGTGATTTCTGGATCGGCCAGGCGGAAATTTCAACTATATTAATATCATTTATGGTCACTGCCAGTGCTTCCGGACGCAGACGGGCTCCATGGCAGGAAGGGCAGGGATTGTCGTTCATATATCCCATGATCCGGGAGCGCATATATTCTGATTGGGTTTCTTTGAACCTGCGCTCAAGGTTATTGATCACACCCTCAAATTCCCGGAAGAATTCATACTCCCTGCCTTCTTTGTCGGTATAGGTCATCGGAACCTCAACCCCGCGGGTTCCATAAAGGATGACCTGTTCCTGTTTATCGGAGAGCTTCCTGTAGGCCTTATCAAGATTAATTTTATTGAGGTCAGCCGCACCCACCAGTGCGCGCCAGTAATAACCGCCCTGAGATTTGGGCCCAGCCCATTCCTGGGCGTCTATAGCTCCCTCATTGATCGAGAGGGTTTTATCCGGAACCAGTAAGTTTACATCCACTTCGAGTTTGGTTCCGATCCCCTCGCAGGTAGGACAGGCGCCGTGGGGCGTGTTAAAAGAAAAGGTCCTGGGTTCAATTTCAGGAAAGCTGATCTCACAAACTGGACAGGCCAAATGCTCGGAGTAATTGGTATTGACAGGCTTATCCGGATCTGTAACGTCAAAAACTGTCAAATAGCCGTCCCCATATTTCAGGGCAGTTTCCACAGAATCCGTCAGGCGGGAGCGGAAATTATTCATTTCCTCTTCGTTTTCAGGTTTCTTGATCACCAGCCGGTCAACAACCGCTTCTATGGTGTGCTGCTGATAGCGTTCCAGGGGGATATCCTCTTCCAGGCGGCGGATCTCTCCGTTAATTCTGGCCCGCACAAAACCGGATTTCTGGATCTCATCCAGGATGCCCTGGTGTTCCCCTTTCCTTCCACGGATCACAGGGGCAAGGATATTAAACTTGGTGCCTTCTGGAAGTTTTTCAATTTGATCAACTATTTCTTGAGCAGACTGAGAGGTAACTTCACGTCCGCATTCCGGGCAGTGGGGTATCCCGGCCCGGGCGTATAATAATCGCAGGTAATCGTAGATCTCTGTTACCGTGCCAACGGTTGAGCGAGGATTTTGAGAAGTGCCTCGCTGGTCAATCGATACTGCTGGAGATAAACCTTCGATATATTCCACGTCGGGCTTATCCATTTGTCCCAGAAACTGGCGGGCATAAGAAGAAAGGGATTCTACATATCTCCTCTGGCCTTCAGCAAAAATCGTGTCAAATGCCAGGGAAGATTTACCGGATCCAGATAAGCCGGTAATGACCACAAATTTATCACGGGGAATTTCCACTGTGATATTCTTCAGGTTATGAACTTTGGCGCCTACAACTTTGATCTTCTTTTCCATATTTATTTTGAAATCATATATGATTGGAGATTATGCCAGTTCACATTGGACCTGGCAGGAATACCGGACATTATACCAACAACAATTCAAAGCCAATTTTTAAGCCCAGAAATCTAAGGAAATTCCTATAGAATCTACCCCAAAGGGGGATAAAAAACGTCTTTCTCTAGTAAATATCAAGGGGGAATTTTAATCTTCAGCCCGCTGCGGGGCGGGGCTGAGTGCTATGAGTTTTGGGCAGATTGAAGTATAATCACATTTTGCAGAAGACGCTCAAAATCATTAAAAACAAAAAGCCAGCAGGAGGCTTAATGAATATCACTTGGCATGGGCATTCATGTTTCCGATTGACCGAAAGGGGAATGGCGACAGTTGTAACTGACCCCTATAACCACAAAAAAATCGGCTATAACGAGCTCAATTTATCCGCAGATATTGTTACCGTCAGTCATGACGCACCCGGGCATAACCACACCAAGGTCATCAAAAAAAGAAAGAATGGCCAGCATATCCTCACTGGACCGGGTGAGTATGAAATTGGCGAAGTTTTTGTCACTGGTATCCGAACCAATCACAAGAGCAAAGAGGATGATCTGCGGAACATCATGTATATCTTTGATTACAACGGCATCCAGATCGCTCACCTGGGAAACTTAAGCCGGGTCCCCAACCAGTCTGACGTCAAATCCATTGCCGGAGATATTCATGTAGCCCTGGTACCAGTAGGTGGCGCCGGCAGCTTAACCGCGTCAAAGGCAGTAGAAGCTATCCGTATCCTTGAGCCCAGTTACGCGATTCCCATGTTCTACCAAACCAAGGAATGCAAGCTGGAACTGGAACCACTGGAGAAATTCATTAAGGAAATGGGGCTCGACAAAGTTGAACCCCGGTCAGAACTCAGTATAACCAGCAGCCGATCAAGCAGTGAAACTAACGTAGTCGTTCTGGAATATGCCCAGGAATCCGAATAAAGGAGTCCTGCATGACCGTAAAACTAATCATGACCTGGGATATCCTGCCCAATCTGGAACAGGAATACTTTGAGTTTGTGATCGGTGATTTCCTCCCAGAGATAAAGCAGTTGGGCATTCGCCCCGTGGATCTCTGGTATACCATGTATGGGGACCAGTCGCAAATCATGGTGGTTGCCAAAACTCAAAGCCAGGCTTCGCTAAATGTTGTTATGGCATCAAAGGAATGGCTGCTGTTGATTGAGAACTTATTGAAATTCGTAGAAAATTTCTCGTTCAAAGTGATCCCTGCCCAGACTGGATTTCAGTTATAATCCGGGTCTAAATTATGAATAACAATGTCAGTAAATCCAATTATAAATATTCCGGAAAGAGAATAAATGTCGGCCTGGGTTTAACCATCGCTGGTTTTTTGATCTTTCTACTGGGCGCAGATCCTGACCTNGTTGGGCTTGACCGCAGTCCCTATATAGGTTTTGTGCAAACGGCAGTATTTTCAACAGGGCTGGCAATGTTGTGCCTGGGAGGTTTCCTCAGTTTTAAAGCCTGCCAACTCGCAGACAGCATCCAATCCCTGGCCCAGGATATTGGCGTGCGATTGGTCGCGACCGGCTACCTGATCTCATTGATCTCAGGTATGGCTGATGTATTCGGATTTGGCACTCAGTCCTGGCCCGCGCTACCGTTTTTTGGCCCCCGTCAGGCAGCTGGAGTGATCGTTGGAGAAATCATAATCGCTATTGGCTTCATTCTTTATATGCCTTTTTTATCCACAAAGGCCTAAAGCTTGACAATGCCATATCGAGCGAGTAAAATTGACCCTGCGTTACCAAGGGCAGATATCAGGCCGAGATAGCTCAGTTGGTAGAGCATTTGACTGAAAATCAAAGGGTCGCCAGTTCGAGTCTGGCTCTCGGCACTTTCAAGCGGGCGTAGTTCAGCGGTAGAACGTCTCCTTGCCAAGGAGAAGGTCACGAGTTCGAATCTCGTCGCCCGCTCTTCACAGATTACCGGCTGGTGGCCGATGGCTGAAATTGAACAGCCGGAAACCATCAGCTTATTTATATCAGGGCGACGTAGCCAAGTGGTAAGGCAGAGGTCTGCAAAACCTTTAGCATGGGTTCGATTCCCATCGTCGCCTCTTTGTCTTTAAAGGCACTCACCTCACCGGCTGCCCGCGGTGAGGTGAGTGCTTATCTAAGGAGGAGAAGAAATGAAATAGTTTTCAATATCTTCGTTAATTCCATCTTAGCTTAATATTTGCTCTTTTCAGTTATCAATTTCGTTAAGGGATTGGGGAGATCCCGACTACTTTTCCTTAATTATTTACTTCCTCTTTTAAGATGATCCTTTCACTCGAGCTCAAAATAATCTCCCAACAACGCCAGGGTTCCGGTATCCAGATACTCGCCCAGTAAGGAAAAAAAGTCCTCAGTGGTGACGATTTGATCTTGATATCTGGCTGCATATTCCCTCATAAAAGTATAAAACCGTTCATCTCCCAGCTCGCTTTTAAGAGCAGTAATGAATTTCGCCCCCTGCAAATAGATGGCATTGCGGTATGTTAAGTAGGGGTCAGGAAATTCCTGAAAATCATAGATGGTGCGATCGATCCGTCCCTCAGGTTCATAATAATTGACCCGGGTCCTCCACCACCAATCCACGGACTCCGGGTAGAGCTGTTCATAATATGCCAGCTCACTAAAAGTACATAGCGCTTCATCCAGCCAGGGTTCCATTGCCTGATCATTGGCGACCTTCCCATACCACCACTGATGGGCTGTTTCATGTACCGCTATTATTACCAGGTAGCTTTGGTCCGAACCGTCGTAAGTATCAAAATATCTGCGGCCCTGATAATACAAACCTTCATATTCTATTCCATAATTAAAGTCCGCCTGAACTACGGTTAAACTAGACTGCCCATAGGGGCCATAAAGTTCAGAATATAGAACAAGCGCTTCCAGGGTGGCCTCAAATACAGCCTGGCCGGAAACTTGATAATCGGGAAAGATATACCCATAGACAGTGGTTCCGTTTACCTCTTCTTCCAGCACAGTGTAGGTTGGACTGATGGAGAACACGAAATTTCTGGCTCCTTCCAGGGAATAGATCAAGGGATCTCCCGCTTCCAGGGGAACTGAACTTGCAGCCGCAATTAACCCTGGTGTGCCCAATTCCAGACTAACCTCAAAATCGGCCGCGGGATAAACCGAATATTCCCCAAATACCCAGGGTTCATGAATGACCCAGCCTACTTCATCTTGATAGGGTGGGACGGCAGGATACCAATCGACCAGGTTCGTTTGAAGGGTGGTATATCCAAATGGCGAGGGGGCAAACTCATTCCGAGCGCTCAGTTTCGGAAGGTCCAGGAAATATTGGATATCAAGCTCAAGATTTTCTCCAGGCAGCCAGCCCGGACTGCCTAGTTCAATATTCAGGATCATCCCGCTAATTTCATAACCTTCAACTGGCAGCTCTCCCGCAGAGATATTCTGAATAGAAAACACATCCGGCCAGTTGTTTGGCATGACAACCAGATCAATGTCATTCAGTTGATTATTTGCAGGATGGGGAATGAGAATACTTTCTTCCACAAATAATTGCTGGTTTTGATAATCGAATATCGCCTCCAGGGCGTATTGCGTCCTTTCCAGCGGAACAGACGTTGGAAGAGAGGCAGGTTTCGGTGTGGGTGTAGATGGGGGCGGAGATACTTGATGGGCAGTTGGTATTGGGGGAGGAACTGTTGGGGAGGGGGACACATTAGTGGAAAACGCAGGTTTTTCTGGAGAATTACAGCCTGAAGCTACCAGGATCAATCCAATTATTACCAACCAGATTGGGGTTTTCCTGATATGTTTCATGAGTTGGGGATTAATGGATACTTCTACCTGTTCTCTTCGACATACTGAATGACAATTCCAGCCTCGTGGATCAAATCCACTTCAGAGGGCAGATTATGATCCTGGTTCACCCTCTGGACCAGCCAATCTACAGCCTCTTGAACCTGGATAGGTAAATTTTCTGACTGATTAAAAATAAGCAGGGACTGAATGGCATTCTCCTGTTTTTGACTAATTCCCTTTTTGACAAGATATTCTTTAACAGCGGCTCCTGCCGCCCGACGGGCACATACTCTGGCCCTGCCTTCATTACCTTCCTGGCGAGATTGTTTTGCCAGCAGAATTTCTTCTTTGATTTGCAGTCTTGGAGCTTCCATGGTGAGGATTATACCGTAGAGAGAGAGCCTTCAGTTTCCCCATTGGTGGAACGCCTAACGGTTTTTCATTGCCGATACAGCCAGGTTATCGACCCGCTCGTTTTCAGTATGACCGGCATGCCCCCGGACCCAATGCCATGACACCTGGTGATCGGAGATAGCCTGGTCCAGTTCCTTCCAGAGATCTGCGTTGGCTAATTGTTTGGTCTTTCCTGGTGACCCTCTCCGCCAACCCAGTTTTTTCCAATTATTGATCCAATCAGTAATTCCTTTCTTCAAATATTCCGAATCGGTGTAAATTTCCACCTGGCAGGGTTCCTTAAGAGCTCGAAATGCCATCACCGCAGCCGTAAGCTCCATTCGATTATTTGTAGTTTCCTCGGCTGCTCCAGAAAACTCCCTTTCGTGGTTCCCGAACCGAAGCAGCGCGCCCCAGCCCCCGGGTCCCGGGTTTCCTGAACAAGCCCCGTCCGTGAAAATGGTCACTTGTGGTTTATTTGCCATAATTTCCCTCAAAACTGATCCTGATCCTGAATTTCATTCCCTGGTATATTCCCATAATTCTGCCGCCAGNTGATCCAAAGCGAGCAGCTGCTCCTCTACATCCAGGGTTCCATCGATAAGGATCTCTTCAAATGCATCACCTATAGATAATTTAACAGTATTCCAGGACGGATCCAGAGGTATCCCAATGCTGTATTTTAACAAATTCAAGCCCTGCGACCAATGGGGATTCTCGGTTCGGAAGTCCCGCAATAAACGCAGGCTGCTCTTTCGGGTCGGATAATATCTGCTGTACTGAGACCATTCCGCCTGCACTTCCGGTGAGGTCAGATATTTTAGAAACAACCACGATGCCAGTTCTTCTTCTGGAGAGGTATTAAAGATCACAACCGATTGGATCTCTGAAGAAACTGCTTTTTTACCTTCTGGACCTATGAATGGGAGCATTTCCCAATCATCCGCTCTCCCGGTCTGGTTAGCTCCCATGTTAACATAATCCATCATCTGGGAAGAACCCACCATCATCATGGTTTTGCGCTGGTTGAAATACTCAAAGGACAACTCACTCGACATGGGGTCCGGATACTTATAAAAAGTCGTTCCGCAACCTTGTCGGAGCAAACTCTGCCAATCCTCGGCTACCTGCTGCATCTCGGGGGTGTTGAACAGGTACCCATCACCTTCCGGACTGAGGAAAGACCCATCATAAGCATAGGCCGCGGAAGCGATATTGGCCGCTTCAGGCGATAATAGGATCCCGGTTGCCTGGACCAGGGAACTCACTGATAATTCTCGATCTCCTGCAGCAGAGCAGGCCTGTTCTTCCAGATCTTGCCCTGAGTTTGGCGGAGTGGAATAACCCAGCTCCCCCGCCCAGCTCTGATTGTAATAGATAACCTGGATGGTCTGGGAAAAGGGAATGCCAGGCCGAATTGATCCAGCAATGGTAAATCCATCCAAAAGCCCTGAGTAATAATCATTTTGGTCTTTCACGGGCATACCTGCCGCAGGATCATCCAGAAATGATGCCAGATCCAGTGTTAATCCATCTTGATACCAGCTGGCGATTGTGGAAGCGTCACTGAGCAGGAGATGGGGCACAATCCCCTCTTCAAAGGCCATCTCCATAGAATCCAGAGGGTCAAGCACCAACCCCTGATCTACAGGGTTAACCACAATACCCCATTGGTTCTCCTGATTAAACCGATCCACAATCGCATTCATTCCTGTGTCTGGCTGGTCTAGATCCCACACGTACCAGAAATCCAATTCCAAGCCCTCCACAGAGGACCATGTCAAACCCATTGGTTCCGGGACAGGCGTCTGGCTGGGTTCCTGGGCAGCGCTGATCGCTGTTAATGTTGCTGGAGGGATAGTTTGAACCAGCACAGAGGTCGACTGCAAGCCTGAATCACTCATGGAAATTTGATCACAGGAACCTGCCAGCAAGGCAATGATGATTATGATGAACAGCAATTGATGCTTTTTTTTGTATTGGCTCATTATTAATAAACCAGGGTACTGGATAACTACCTTATTGTAACAAAAAGCAAGGTACAGAACTGTACCTTGCTTGAATGTGCTCTAAAGTTCCAAAACTACTGCAAGAAATTCCAGGGGTTCACCTTTGCACCACCATAGATCATTTCAAAGTGCAGATGGGCCCCGGTAGAATTTCCGGTGGATCCCAATCCGCCAATACCCTGGCCCTGATTTACACTTTGGCCGCAGCCAACACTAATTGAATTCAAGTGAGCATAAAGGGTTTGCCAGCCATTGCCGTGGTCAATCACTATCAGGTTGCCGTATCCGGAGTTGCTCCATCCGGCGTATACGATCACGCCGTTGTCTGAAGCCCAAACGGGGTTCCCTATACTTCCGGCAATATCAATGGCGGGGTGATTTGCGCCCGGATTGTAATCGTAGCCCGATATCCAGCGTTCTGTAGTAGGCCACAGGAAAACTCCTACACCGACAGAACCAGTGTAAATCGCACCGCAGTGGCCAGGCCCATAAGTAGCTGCAATAGCAGGGTTGTCCCGGGTTATGGCCGGCGGGCCATAGTCCACTAACTCCCTAGCTCCTCCTGGGACGATCAACATCTGTCCAATGTCAAAGGAAGGGTTATCGAGATCAAAATCGTAGATATCGAGCTTATTGCCCGGATATTGAACGATTTCCAACGGATCTACTCCGTAATAATCAGCCACTTTGAGCAGATTTTCCCCATCCCGCCATTCGTGGTAGGTACCGTTTACAGGGAGGATATTCAACTCCTGCCCGGGTTGGAGGGTATGAGGGTTATCAGCCAGCGTGTCAAAATTGCCCCACAGGACAGTTTCAGGTTTTAAACCAAATCTCTCGGCAATCGCAAACAAGGAATCGCCCTGTTCCACTACGTATTTCAGCACATCCTCCCTGGATCTGGTTGGGATAGTGGTATGGATAACAGCCGCGCGGTGGATTCCCCTTGTCAAGGAGGTTTGATCCTGAACAAAACTGGGCATTTCCAGGATGCTTTGATTTGTAGCGGGTTCTTCAGCTGAGGGCTGGTCCGCAAATACCGAGAGCGTCTGCTGAACATCCTGTGATTGAGGATAAAAAGCTCTAATTACAACAATAACAACGATAACCAGCAGGACAACTCCTCCGATGGTTAGTATTCTACGACCATTTTCTCCTGCCACAAGATCTCGTATCAGATCCCGAAAAGGAGAAAAGATCCCGTATACCTGTTCATCATTATTATCTTCCAGCTGATCATCCTGGTGGTGATTTTCCATTTGGAGAGCCTCCGCGACAACTATATCACCTGCCACAATTCACGTCAAGAAACGGCCTCCGGGATTAATAAAACCTTAATTTTGTGGATATTTAGTCTATTTGAGGACATTTTTGCATTATTTTAGATAGGATGGCTTGTCCGTTCTATCCCTCTATGGCACAATTAGGAAAGATTTTTCAAAAGGTGATTTATGTCTCGTTGGACCATTTTTATCCTGATTCTACTGCTTGGCCTGGGGTTGGGACTGGTATACGGCTGGGTGGTCAATCCGGTCAGTTATCAGGACACAACTCTTGAAAGCTTAAGAGTCGATTACAAAACCGATTACACCCTGATGGTTGCTGAAGTCTATCACCAGGAAGGTGATCTGGATTGGGCGTTGAACCGACTAACATTACTTGAGGATAAATCTCCCCTGGTAAGTGTTGAAAATGCACTTAAGTTCGCCTCACAAGCAGAATACACACTTCCGGATATGTTCCTGCTGCGGGATCTTCATAACGCGATAAAGGAGCTTGAATAATCCCATGGAACAAAACCGGGGTAATTGGTATCTGCTAACGGGATTGATCCTCGGCCTGGCCTTTGGAATGATATTCGCCTGGGTTATTTCCCCTGTCAGGGAAGTAGATACACATCCCAACTTGCTCCGGGATGATTATAAGGATATTTACCGCTCTTTGATCTCCCGCGCTTACCAGGCTAATAACAATCTACCGCGTGCAGAAGCGCGACTGGAACTGATCGGAGATGATGATCCTGCCCTGGCTTTGGCGGCCCAGGCCCAGCGGTTCCTGGCTGAAAACGGTGATAATGAGATGGCCAAAGTGCTTGCCAATCTCTCTGCTGCACTGCAGATATCATCAGGACCGGCAGCGACTCCCATCCCACCTACGGTGAGTGCAATATCAGAAGATGAGACTTCCAACGGGTCCAATAGCGGCAGCAATTCAGAAAACGATGGACAGGATTCTGCCATTTCAACACGGGAGCCAACCAGCGAAGCACTCTCCTCGCCAACGCCATCCCCTACTTCATCCCCTCCATTTATCCTGCAGGATTCATCTCCCATTTGTGATCCCACCCTGGGGGAAACATTGATCCAGATCATCGCTACTGATGGCTCTGGAGAAGGAGTACCAGGAATTACACTGGAAATCTCACTTGGGACAAATCCGTCCGAGGTTTTTTATACTGGTTTGAAGCCTGAACTGGGATTGGGGTATGCGGACTATCTGGCGGAATCGGGGTTGACCTACCAGCTTGAAGTCCCTGACAGCGGTTTGGTCATTACTGATATTGAAGTGCCTACCTGCCAGACCGAATCAGGGGATTCTTACTGGGGCAGCTGGGAAATCTATATCACCCACCCTAACTGATCTTATCTTCCAAAGTGCGAATCCCGATCCAAAAATGGTCCGGGAGGATTTTGTCGTTTTTCAGAACCAGGATCTTTCCGATCTTGAGCGGATTACCAACGGTTGGTTTTTTCGCTCCATTATTCTTTTCTTTTTCCCCTTTTACCGTCTTGGAATGGACATAACATACGTCAGGATTCTTGCCGTACTTCTTCTGATAATAACGGGCTGCCTTTTCAACCTTGCTGGGTATGCTGGACTTTTTATCATTATCAAACCACAACATGCCAATATCCATTTAAGTCTCCCTATTCCCTTGCCAAACAGAACATTTGTTCTATAATCATTATAACGGACTATTTATATTTTGCAAGAGCAGTGCCAAACTAACCTGATCTTTGGATTTTCGCAAACTCTACCTTAATTTGAAGGCGTTATAATTTCCTTATGGCTAAATCACATACACAATACATTTGTCAGGACTGTGGTTATACCAATCCCCGCTACTTGGGCCGATGCCCTACCTGCGGCAACTGGGACACCATGGTGGAAGAACGGATTGAAAAAAGCAGCCCATCTTCAGCCGCGTCCTCTGCTCGTTTTAATGCAACATCCGTGCCGCGACCGATCCAGGATATTCACTCTGACGAAGAAAAAAGAATGCAGCTGAAACACCAGGAATTTTCCCGGGTGCTGGGCGGAGGTCTGGTTCCCGGTTCGATCAACTTGATTGGCGGAGACCCCGGGATTGGCAAATCAACCTTATTGCTGCAAATTGCTCTGGAAATTGCCGAACAGGAAAAGGTGTTGTATGTATCTGGCGAAGAATCTGAAAGGCAGATCAAGATGCGAGCCGACCGTTTGCAGTGCGACCAGGCTGGCGAAGTTTCCAATTTGCCTTCTAAGCTGCTGCTGGTCACAGAAACTAATTTGGACGCCATTCTTGACCATGCCGCAAAGATCAAACCCAAACTATTAATCGTCGACTCGATCCAGACCAGCTACTTGCCCCAACTGGAATCATCTGCCGGTTCTGTTTCGCAGGTCCGGGAGTGCGCCTCTCTTCTCCGCGAATATGCCAAGCGGACCGGAACCAGCATTTTTCTGATCGGTCATGTAACCAAAGAAGGCAATATCGCCGGACCTCGCGTTCTCGAACATATTGTAGATTCGGTTTTATATCTGGAAGGAGATCGTTTTCAGGCTTACCGATTGCTTCGTTCCGTGAAGAACCGCTTCGGCGCCACTTCAGAAGTAGGAGTCTTTGAAATGCAGGAACGAGGCATGATTGAGATCACCAATCCTTCTGAGGCTTTCCTGGCTGAGCGTATGATCAATGCTCCAGGATCGGCGATCGCAGTTACTATGGAAGGCACCCGTCCTATCCTGGTAGAGATCCAGGGATTAACCAACCCCACCACATTTGGCAATCCCCGCCGGACTCCCAATGGGATCGAGTTCAACCGCCTGCTTCTAATCACAGCCGTTTTAACGCGCCGGGCGGGGTATAAACTTACTGACCAGGACGTTTTTGTGAATGTAGTTGGCGGTCTTAGGATCAGTGAACCGGCTGCCGACCTGGCAGTTGCCGCAGCCATCGCCAGCTCGATCAAGGATATACCAGTCAAAGCAGATACGATCCTGATCGGCGAGATCGGTCTTTCTGGCGAACTGCGTATGGCCAGCCGGATGAGCGAGCGATTGAGCGAGGCAGCCAAACTTGGATTTAAATCCGCCATTATCCCCAAACAACTACGCAGTGGGGGGTTCGCCTTTCCCAAAGGCATCAACATGATCGAAGTCCGCTCCTTAAGCCAAGCTCTAAAGGAAGCCCTGGTTAAGAAATAAGATGCCCAGAAATCAAACCGCTTTCCTGGTAAACGATCTGGAAATTAAAGGCAACCTGGTTTTAGCCCCCATGGATGGCTACACCGATTGGCCTTTTCGGTCCATTTGCCGCGAACTTGGATCATCCATCAGTTATACAGAATTCGTAAAAGACGAGGACGTTCTTCAGCGGCCTCATTACATCAAAGATAAGATCTATTTTACAGAGGATGAGCGCCCGGTTTTTTTCCAGATCTACGGAAACAGCGCGGACTCCCTCCTAAAGGCAGCCCTGATCCTTCAGAAGCTTGAACCGGATGCAATCGATATCAATATGGGCTGTCCCAACCGCTCCATCGCCGGGAGAGGCGCCGGGGCAGGCTTGATGCGCACTCCTATCAAAGCTGCCCGGATTGTTAAATCCTTTTCCAAATCCCTTGCTCTGCCAATTACTGCCAAGATCCGGCTGGGCTGGAAGGATTGTGAAAATGGGATGCTATTGTCCCAGATCATCGAAGAGTTTGGCGGATCCCTGGTAGCTGTGCATGCGCGCTCCAAGGAACAGGGCCACGAAGGCAAACCTGATCTTAATACCCTAGCTGAGATCAAGGATCGTTTGAAGATTCCCGTGTTGGGCAATGGAGGTATCCGCCAGGTAGATGACATCAAGAACATGATCAGCGCAACGGGTTGTGATGGCGTAATGATCGGTCGGGGTGCAGTCCAAAATCCCTGGATCTTCTCCGGGCGCAACCGCCACGAGGTCAAACCAGCTGAAGTACAGGATCTTATGCTCGAACACCTGGATCGCTCATTATCATTTTATGGACCTGGAGATGGGTTGGTTTTATTCCGCAAATTTGCAGCGGAGTATCTTAAGCCGTATAGCCTTGAAAGGGAAACCAGGAGAGAGCTTTTAATGGAAGTTGATGTGGGGAAATTCAAGCAGTTAGCAGGAGAGATT
>JGI24024J18818_10000274_pt1 | contig 18349 bp, 15 predicted proteins | sample Cruoilmetagenom2_FD_18818 | JGI IMG/M metagenome (IMG submission 18818) | reverse complement strand
GCCGGCGAAGGTGATCGACTGAGCATCTTCATCAATAGCCAGTATGGTCCTGACACGTGCTTCCTCGTCTGTAATGTCATCCTTCAATGCCAACGGGAATAACAGGCCCGTGGATGGCAGGCCCTCTGCCCGCTCACCGAGATATTTCCTGTAAATTTCCAGTGCGGGCTGTCCATCGAGTTCATACAGCACGTTACCTTCTGAACGGGTAACTTCCTTTTCAAAACCGAGCAGACTCCAGCCGCCCTTCGAACCATGCGCCACAGCAATATCATCCCCATAGAGACCAACTGCGCAAATACACATGTCTTTCTGCCTATGCCCGGCTATCACCCAGGTATGCTCAAAACGGTCTCCGTCACCAGCCAGGCCACCAGTAATCACCACTCTGTCACCAAGCACTTCGTTCAGGCCATCAATGAGCTGCGACCCATTCACGTTAAGCCCTTCGGAAAGTACAAATACGGCCTTCAGGTCATCGGCATCCAGAGCTTGTGCGATCCTGGTACCTGCCTCATACGAATCAGCAGTATCGATATGTGATCGTGTTGTGAGCCGTAACTTTGTGTTATCGAATCTGACAACAGCAGTTACAAGGCCGTCCAGAATCAGCTCGTCGTCAAAAATTTCACCCGCTGTAGAGCAACCGATGATGACGGCCTTGGGATAAGCATCCCTGAGAGTTGCCAATGGACCAGCCAGATCTTCGTCATTCAGACCACTGAAAACCAGCAGCAAGCTTGTCTCACTATCCAGTCCGGAATCCGGCTGTGCATCCCAGCCGCGTTGGGTGTCATACTTGTAAAGTTGTGTATTCATGGCTATTCGCTAAGGAGCCTCTGAACAAAACAATAGCTTATAAACCCCATATTGTCTGCTTATTTGGAGGCCTTTCTGAATATAACTACGTCACCTGCCGGATAACGAACTTCTGCCTCCCATTTTCCGGCCAGCCAGTCGAAAGTATGCCGTGAATAGAAACACACATGGGTCGGGTCATTTTTGTAATGCCAGACTGAAAATACATGCCGATTGCGCACACGTTTCGTCATGATTCCCAGCAGGCCGCCAGGTTCAAGACACGCCCACAGACGCTCCAGCTCCCGGCCCGGGGTGTACAGGTGCTCCAGGACTTCTGTCGCTGTAATAAATGCATACTGACTGTCGAAGACAGAAGGATTATCCGCATAGAAATGATCGTAGATTTCCATATCGTGGCCCGACTCATTGAACATCACAGACAATGTCGGACCCGGGCCTGAGCCAAAATCCAGACCGAAACTACCGGGATCCAGTTCGTCCAGCATCGGTGTGTACAAGCGACTCAAAAAAGCGCGATAGCCTTCATCTTCGGGGGTGTTCAGATGCTTATCATATACAGCTTTCTCCTGATCGGGTGACAGCAGAAACCTGCCAGGGACATATACAAGCCGGCAGATGCAGCACTGATAATAATCCCGTGCCGGCTCTGAGTAATAGATATCAGTATCTGGCGACAGACAAAGTGGACAATGCTGTTCATTTCCCATAATTCCATCCGATCATTGCAATACTGCCATGAATTTTCTATCCTGAATGAGCTCATCGCAGATGTAAACGCCTGCCTGGTTCTGAAAACAGCGTACAACAGTCAGATCCCACTACTCCAATGCATTTAACAGACACACTTTTACAGCACGCCTTCCAGTATCAGCAATCCGGAAATATACCAGCAGCGGAAGATGCATGCAGGCAGTACCTGGAACAGAACCCGGACAACCCCGAGGCGCTCCATTTGCTCGGCTACATTTATAGCCAGTCTGGCAGGCTCGACGATGGCGAGACCTTGCTGCGGCAATGCCTGCAACAACTACCTGAGCAACCGCATGTTCTCAACACCTTGGGTAACCTGCTGCAGAGGAAAGGAAACAGGGATGAAGCCGCCACCTGTTATAAACAGAGCTGCGAACTGGATCCGGAGTTTGCGGAGGCCTGGTACAACCTCGGCAGGGTCCTGAATGCCCTGGACCGCAATGATGAAGCGATCGAGCCACTGCAGCGTGCCATTGCCCTCAAATCCGACGATCACCGTTATCACAATGTCCTTGGCATGACATACAAGGCAATGAATCGTTTTCATGAGGCGATTACAAGCTATCACCGTGCGCTCGAACTCGATACTGATGATATCAGCGCGCGGCATAACCTGGGGCTGGCGCTGCGACTATCTGGTAATTTCAAAGAGGCAATAAGCTGCTTCAGAAAGGTGCTGGAAAGCAATTCGAATATCGCTGTTGCGCATTATAATCTCGGTAATGCGTTGCAATTGATGAACCAGATAGACCAGGCCGAGGCCAGTTACAACGAAGCCCTGTCCCTGAGACCTGATTTCATCGAAGCGCATTACGACCTCAACCAGATGTTATGGATGCACGGACGCGAGGGCAGGATGATGCAGTCCTACTCTGCTGCATTACAACAACTGCCCGGATCCCTCGACCTGTGGGTCAACTACATCCGCGCTCTGATGCTCAACAACGCCATGCCGAAGGCAGAAATAGTTACCCGTGATGCCATCCGGCAACTGGGCGCTAATGCAGTACTGCACAACCTTCTGGCAACGTGTGTTTCACGTCAGGGACGCCAGGATGAGGCCCTCGAATACCATCACAATGCAGCCATGATGGACGAGGAAAATACTGCTTATCTGCTGAATTACAGTAAAACGCTGATGATGCTGGAAGAATACGAGGGTGCGCTGGAGCTGCTGGAAAATGCCTGCAAACTTGACCCGATGAACCAGGAGCTGATTGCCTACCGTGCGGACTGCTGGCGATTTCTCGGTGATGAACGATACGACTGGCTGTTCGATTACGACACGATGATCAAGTTCTTCCCGTTGCCGCTGCCGGATGGGTATAACGATCGGAACCAGTACATGCAGGACCTGAATCATGCGCTTGATGCGGTGCACAGTACTACACGCAAGCACCCGCTGGATCAGACTCTGCGCGGTGGCTCACAATCCTACGAAGACCTGTTCGACAAGGACATCAAACTGGTTCAGCACTACAAGGACTGCCTTAAACGTGCAGTACATGTGTACATGGAAGACATGGAGGACAATCCAGATCACCCGCTGTATTCACGCAAGAGCGACGACTTCAGCTTTTCCGGTGCCTTCAGCGTGCGTCTGCGCAGCCAGGGCTTCCACACCAACCACGTACATCCCGCCGGCTGGCTCAGTTCATGCTGTTATATCGCCCTGCCTCCGGATGTAGAAGACGAGGAAAAACGGGAGGGATGGATCCACTTCGGGCAGCCTCCGCTGGCGCTAGGTCTACCTCTTGAGCCAATTCGGTACGTCCAGCCGAAAGAAGGATATATCGCAATCTTCCCTTCATACATGTGGCACGGCACTGTGCCCTATCACTCCAGCAACACTCGTACTACTGTCGTTTCGGATATTGTCCCTTGCTAGATCGGTTTTATATTGAAATCCAGGGCTAAACGGCTTGCTTCTGCGGCCAGTAGCGTTCGATAACCCTGAGCGCGGACACGACGTACAGGACAGCAAATGAAATAAACACCACGCGCATAATGAAGTTCGATGTAAAACTCGCATCGTCACCCAGACTGCCATTGAAAAGCACCAGCAGCGCGACGAATGCAGAACCGGCGTATTTGGCTGTTGGACTTGAAGAGAAAGCCTGCCGGCCGAACAACAGTGTCGTCAGTAGCATTAGCGCAATAAGGAAATGGAATTCGGGCACTGCAACAATAATGTAGTAAAAGACGTATGCCGCGAAACCACCTATCAGAGTCGAGATCAGCGAATTCATGCCGGCATCCCTGCCCTTGCTGAGGTCTGGTTGCAAGGTAAATATTGCAGCGAACACCATGATCAATATCAATCCGCTCATATTTAAAATCAGAAACAAACTGGCTATTGGCAAAACGACGATGGTGCTTTTCAGTGCAGCGTGGGCGGCGGGTGCGGAATAACCGCGCTGGAAGCCGGGTCTGGCTGGCAGTCCAGGCCCGCCAGGTGGGTCAGGGACTAGCGTATGGGCAAGGATAATCATACCTACCGTCAGCCAGCCCGATCCAATGAATCCCAGTGCCAACTCCAACGCCAGTCCTTCAGCGGTATTACCAAGCATCGGCAATATCAGCACTGACAGCAACAGCATCAAAACAAGCCAGAACGAGGCGCCACGATTGACGAGGTAATAGATATGAAACAGGCCGAGACCCAGCATGGGTAGATAGATCAGCGGGTAAGGCAGTAGAAAGATGGTATAGATTGCACCGACGCTGAACCCGACCAGTGTTTGCAGCATGTTCTTCAGTGCCGATTTCAGTGTCGGCGATGGCAATGGCATCGCCAGGACAACGGCTGTCAACACTGGCATCAGGAAAGCCAGCGGCCAGTCGACACCAAATGCAATGGCCACAGACAAGGTGACGCCAATGGCATAACGCACAATCCGCGTCTGGCGCTGGTCGCCTATCCAGAAGCGCAGCTTTCCGGGGAAATTAGAATTCAGAGCTGTCGCATCAGTAGACAAAGGAAAGCACACTCAACACGCGTATCCACAGCCAGCCCAGCGTATTGATGATGAAATTGCCGCTCGTATAAATCTGCACATCCGCCTGTCCGCCGAGCCGGCGATAGCTGCGCGCGCTATCGTCATCAAAATGAATGACCACCGGAAAACGTTGAGCATCACGCAACCAGCCGCTGTTACCTTCCACACTGGCCAGGTCGCCGACCGCACCGCCGCGGGTATGATCCACGGCAAAGCCCACGCTGCTTACCGTGCCATTGAAGATACGACCGGGTGCGACATCGAGTGCGATGTCGACTGAATCACCAGGCTTGATGTTGGCCACGCTGTTTTCACGAAAATTGGCCTGAATCCACACATCATCCACGCTAATGAATGTCATCAGCGGTGTACCCGGGCTTGCATAGTGACCGACATCCACCTGCAGGTTGGTGATGCCACCTTGTGATGGGGCATGTATTTTTGTCCGGGTTAGATCCAGCTTCGCCTTTCGTAACACAGCATGGGCGGACTGGAATTTCGGATTTTGTTCACCTTCAACACCCATCTGCTGCTTGGCCTTTTCCACTTCGGATCGGGCGCTTTCTACCTGTACCCGGGCCTGGTCAATCTGCGCTCGGGCACGATCTCCGTCAGATTTCGACTTGATACCTTTCTTTTCCAGCTCAAAGGTACGGCTGCCCTTTTTTTTAACGTAGTCGAGGTTGACCTTTGCTTCGACAAGACGTGTTTCTGCAGTCACCACAGACGCAGTGCTGGCGCCAATATCCTGGCCAGCCAGTGCGAGAGAGGACTCAGCATTTTGTACAGCGAGTTCGTAATCGGCAGGATCAATCTCAATCAGTAGATCACCCTCCTGAACAATCTGATCCTGGGTGACATTGACTTTTATGACCCGCCCAGTCACCTGTGGAATAACGGGTACGACAAAGGCTTTGACGCGCGCCTGGTCTGTCCACGGCGCCAGTCTGTCAGCGACCACATACCAGACGAACAGAAAGGCAACGACCGCCAGCACGATCATCGTGAATTTGTGAACGGGATCGCGTTTGTCTTCTGCTACCGTTTCGGCTTCAGTGCTTTTATCTTCTTCAGTTGACATATGGTCAGTTACTCCGTCTTGACGCCTTCTGCAGATTTGAACCACGCCGCCTTGCATGCATCAACACCATCTTCCGGTTTGGCATCGGTAAAGGCACGTCGAATGGGTACATGGATTGGACTGGTAATGAATGAGAAAACCTGTCCGGTCATGCGCATGACGCCAATTTTGAGGCCGAAGTCATCAAATGTGCCCTCTACTTTTATCGGAATCGCGACGCTGAAAAACTCCGGCTTCTTGGCCTTCGGTGCCATCTTGATATCGAGTTCATGGGTTTTAAAATTGACCTTAGTCTTGCCGACGATATACATGTTCGTAGTATCGAGGTAGATAGCCTTTTCTTCCATCAGGCCCTCTTTCATACCCGTACGTACGATAACGCAATTGATTTCCGACTCATCCTTCTCGGTGGATTTATCCATGATGGTGGCCAGCAGGTTGACAGCCCATAGATCGATGATACCGGCTGAAAAGTTCTTCGGCACCAGTCCAAAATCAAAATTACCTTCAGCATTTTCCATTATGGAAGCGAGATCTGGTGCTTGTGATTTTATACTGGTTTTCAGAAAAAACCGGCCACCCATATCAGACTCTGGCTTTCTCCTGCGCACCAGCACGCCAACATCAAACTCGTCAATATCCGCATCGATGTTGAAAACCACGTCTGTGGGTGATGGTGTGTAGTCCACGTTTACCTTGATGCCGCCACCCGGGAGATTGAGGTTCAGTGGTTCGACGGCAAGCCTGGCATCCTTAAGGGTGATGTTCATCAATCCAGAACCAAGGTCGTCCTTGCCTGAATCCACATCCCTGGCCTCTATCTTGATGTCTGCATCCAGTGCATTCAGTACTTCGTAGGACAGCAGGTTCCTTCTAGTGCCTGTCTTTTCTTCTGCAGAAGATTCTGCTTTTTCTGCGGGTTCTTTCTTTTCAATATCCTTTGCTACTTCGGACCCGGCTTCCGGTTCCTCCTCCGTTTTGCCGGTATCGAAATCATCCAACTGGATCGTGTCAGATACCAGGGAGACATCCAGTTTCGGCTTTTTCAACGAGGTATTCAGTTTCAGACTNCCGTCCAGGCNGCTCTCACCTACTTTCACATTCAGCGTTGAAAGATCGTAGCCCTGCTTCGTGACATCCAGCTTTGATACCAGCGACACGGGACCTATGGGTGGCAGGTCTAACCGGAACATTTCATTAAAATTGTCGATTCTTTCACTGGTTACTTTTAGTGATAACGACATGTCACGATTTGTAATGGGCAGTTGTACCGTGCTGGCGAAACTGATTTGAGATTTCAGAAGTTCGGCATCGATGGTGAGCGGAATCTCCTTCTGGTCTTTCACATACTCGACCAGCGGCGCACCCGTAATAAACAGCTTAACCGGAGTTTTATCGATAGTGCCATCCAGTTTCATGGTAATGGCATTGCCCTTCTCGACGAGAATTTTACCGTTCAGGTTGTCGATATCGAAGCTAGCCTCTGTAGTGGGCACCATCACATTCCAGCTGCCGCCCTTGATAGCAAAGAGCATGCTTGATTGCTGCATGATCTCATTAAGACTGTCACCTTTGACAGTAAACTCGAGACCGACATCACCCAGAGATGCCTGCATGCCTTCGACCAGGCCGAGGGCGGACAGGATGGCGCCCACATCGACATCGCGAATGCCCATCGCCAGATTGATCTCCGGGTCGTGGCCGCGTAGCAACATATGACCTTTCGCGGCGACTTCCTTACCGACGATCTCACCCTTCAGTTTGAAGACCCAGGGCTCGTTCTTATCCCGCAAATCACTGATGGAACCACCGTGCAGCTCAAGATCATACATCTTCTCCTGCACATGACCTTCGAAGTCCAGCATCATGGGCTCGCCTTCCGCCGCAGCACCCACCATGGAGTCGAGCTCAAATGACAGTGTCTTATTCAATGCCGCATCGTGGTAATTGACTGCGATCTGCTTCAGGGACAAATGATCGAGCCCAGCGAACGTAATCAGTTTTTCTTTTTCCGGCTGCGCTTCTGTTTTTTCTCCCGGTTTGCCAAACACCCAGTTTGGCTCACCCTGTGCGTCGGTTTCCAGGTTCAGAATCACGTCGTGTGCAGTGATGTCGGCAATATCAATCTTACCTTTGAGCAGCGGGAAAACCCCAATCTGCAGGCGCACGAGACCGGCATTTAGAAATTCAGCTTGCGATGCACCGGGTGCATTGGCGACTTTTACATCAGACACTTCGAGAGCAGGCCAGTTGGAGAATTCCAGCTCTACAGGTCCAGCGATGCTGACTTCCCTGCCCAGCGCTTTCTTCGCGGAGACTTCGACACCCTGACGCATGAAGCTCAGATCAATCTTGACGCCGATAAATGTCAGCACAAGTATCAGAACGATCAGCAGCCCCAGCAGGCCTGCAATCATCTTGAACAGAATGCGGAAGAAAGGCCCCATAGTCTAACTTCTTACTCAGGCCTCTTCGGATTAAGCAGTGGTTTCATCTTCCACAATCGGATCAATATCTGCGATCCACATCAGGTAAAGCGTATAGCCAATCGACAGGATAATTGCACCGATAAACAGGCCAATAATGCCGGCGGCAATGAAGCCACCGATGGCACCCAGGAATATTATTGGAATCGGTACGGCTGCGCCTTTGCCCATGAGCAGAGGTTTAATAACATTATCCATCACTGAAATAACGACCATCCAGATCGTGAACAGCACAGCTGTTACTGGCTCCGCTACGGAAAATACGTAAATTATCGCCGGCAGCGTCACGGGCAGGATACCAATCTGAATAACTGCCAGAATCATTGCGATGAATGCCCACAATCCTGCGCCAGGTATACCAACGACAAGAAAAGCGATGCCTGCGAGGATGGACTGGATTAGCGCTACACCAAGAATGCCACGCGTTACGCCGTTGACCGTCTTGCCTGCTATGGCAACGAACTCAACACCTTTTTTACCGGCCAGGCGCGTTGCAAATGTCTTGAGTGCACCACTGGACCCTTTCGAAGTAGCCAGCAATATGCCGGATATAATGATGGCAAAGATAAACTGCAGAATACCGATCCCGGCCCCTGCAGCTACGGATAATAACCAGCCGCCAATTATCTTTAATTGTGGTGCAAACTGTTTCGCAACTGCAGCAATATTTTTAGATGCCCTTTGCCACAATGCATCCAGCTGCTCACCAACTAATGGCCAGGTCTTTATTGTTTCCGGTGGTGGCGGTATCTTCAGCGTACCTGCCTGAACCTCGTCTGCCAGTGCCTGGATACCTGCTGCCATGCTTTCTGCCAGCACAGCGACAGGCACAATAAGCACGGCGAGCATTATCAGTGTTATTAGGGTAGCCGCAAGCTTGTCGCGCCCGCCGAGAATAGACTGCAGCTTCTGGTGAACGCCATGTGTTGCCGCTGCGATAATAATTCCCCAGATGATCGGATAGATGAATGGTCGAAGTATGTCGAAACACCAGATAACTAGCGCAATGAGTATGCCGATTCTGATGACAGTATCGATGACGCGCTGCTGAAATTTGATGTCAGCGATTTCTTCTGTTGTAGGATCCATGTTCTTCCATTCCAATTATTTAATAGCGGTAAAACTAATATAAAAAAAGGCGGTCCAGGACAACCCGGACCGCCCTGCACTAAATGCAGTTATATAGCGTTTATTTCTTGATGATATTCACTTCAACGCGACGGTTAGCGATACGGCCTTCGCGAGTTGAGTTGTCGGCAACCGGATCAGCTTCACCCATACCGCTCACAGCCATCCTTGAACGATCGATACCCAGATTCGTTGCCAGGTAGTCGGCTACCGCATTGGCGCGACGCTCAGACAGTTTCATATTATAAGCTTCAGGGCCTGAGGTATCTGTATAGCCCTTGATTTCACTGCCACTTGTGCCGGCGAGCATGGACTCCTTGTACGGAGTCAGGTCGGTTACTGCCTTGTCGAGGATTGCCTTGCTTTCACCGGTCAGTTCAGCGCTGTCGAATGCAAACTGGAGGTTCGGAATAACGACTTTGACCAGTACGACCTCTTTCTCTACCACCATGACCGTAGTAGCTTCAGGTTCCTTTTCAACAATGATTTCTGCTGCGTAACCACACTCTTCGAGTCTGACGTCAGTCATATCGCTAGTTCTGACACAATCGCCTGAACCGTCTTTTACAACTGTTCCATCGCCGCTTCTTACATAATTGTTGACCATGTCGTCGCCAGCCTGTGCGGTGCCAATGCCTGACAGAAATAATCCCATAGCGAGAGCCATTACAGTTTTAGTTTGTTTCATGAAAAACCCCTTGAGTTCAAGTAATTAAAATGCGTTCATCTACATGCAGTTAAGAATAATACCACAATATTGTCGCAGTGGTAATTTCTGTTATTCAAATCCCTGAATATTCTCACCTTTATTATCAATGAGTTAGTAAACTTTTACAACATATCCCAATTCACCACGTCTGATTGCATTTATAATCAGAGGTCTTACACCTTTACCCTCCCCGGTGATGGCTAACCTTCCGGCAATTCCAGTCAGGTTTTCGGTGCTGCGGATATTCTTGTTGATGCATTCTCGATTTTCAGCTGCTGTACATTTATTCATCGCCGTTTGAAGCACCGTGTGAGCTTCCGCCCCCAGCCCTGCATAGGTTGAAATATTACTGTCGAACATGCTCTCGTACATCTTGCGAGCCTTATCACCGTATTGCGTTAGCGGCATGTGCTTACTGAAGAAGTCTGTTGCATACATTCCCTCAAGATAGTGAACCTGGTCCCTGTACTGATTAAGTACCGTTGCCAACAGACCATCTCCTCCCATTAGTTCCGGTGCCCATTTGATCTCCTTCGCAGCTTTGATGATTTGCAGAACCTGGTCCGCCTTTATTGGCATGTATAATAATTCAGTTCTACCACCTTTAAGCTTCTCTAACGCTTCAGCATAGTTCCCGGACACCTGGTCCACTACCAGACTACCGGTGATGATGCCGCCAACAGCTGTAAACTTGCGGATAAACTCACCAGCCAGTTCGGTAGAGTAAAAGCTGTCGTTATCGGAAATGACAGCGACCCTGTCCAGCAGCAGGTCATCCTTAACAAACTGTGCAGCCACCTGCCCCTGAAAATTATTATCGAAGCTGAGCTGGCTTATATACTGGCGGTCTTTCGTGACATCGGTGTGGGTTGCCAGAAGGGTCAGCACCGGTATTTTGTAACTGTCTGCATAGGCACCAGCTTTCAGCGCAGAAGCGCTTGTTGACAGCAGCAAAATAGCAGCAACCTTCTTCTCTTCTGCCATCCACTTGATGAGACTCGCAGTCTGATCCGGGTTGTTTTCATCGTCTTTGACGACGAGTTCCATGACATCACCATTGTTCAGGTATGGCTGTATATACTGTGCAACCTTGATGCCCTTTATACCCTCCTGACCCTTGGCAAAGTCATCACCGCTCATGGGGCCGATAATTCCTATACTTATCGTTTTGCCGCTCGGCTCAATGGCAGGCTCCCTTTCACAGGCTGTGATCATCATGGTGGCTATCAAGATGATGACCAGTCGGGCTATTCCGTCCATAGTGATGGACTTAAGGTATGTAAATAACATCCGCACGAATCACCAGTTTTTTATCGAAATTGGTTTGTATTTTTTCACGGAACTGGTTCAGGTCATCCCGGGTCAACGGCTCTCTGGCAAGAATATCCACTGTCATGACATCCTTGTCCTGGTAATGATTCAATCTTGCATTCCGCACAATTAGGTACTTGCCATTGACCAGGAATCGTTCATGCTGCCAGCTTTTTTCCAGCACAATTTTTTCAACAATACGCTCATAAGACAGATACAGGGGCACGGCGATCAGCACCAGCGCCAGTGTGACGAGTTTGATCCCCCTGCGGCCACGCACCGCCGGCGAGTAACCCAGCACCCGGAAGGTGATGGTTGCGAAAAGGACAATACCAACAAGGTTGGTTGAAAACAGCAGAAAGGCCTGTGAGAAGAAATCCCAGTCGAGACGCCCGGCGCCAATACCAGCCACCGCCAACGGCGGCACCAGGGCCACAGCTATGGCGACGCCAGCAAGGCTCTGCAGAATCTCCTTGTATGCCTTGGTATAAGCACCTGCAACACCGGCAATAATGGCCACAGCCAGATCCAGCAAGGTTGGATTCAGGCGTGCCTGCATCTCTTCTGTTAATGGCTTATGCGGAAACATCTGGGTAATCAGGATGGCCGACAGCAGCGCGACTACGACACCCAGAATGATCTTGACTGTCGACTGCGTGGTCAGCCCTTTATCCTGACGCAGCAAGCCCATCGCTAGAGACACGATCGGCGTCATCAGAGGTGCCAACAGCATGGCGCCGATCACGACAGCTGAGCTGTTCTGGTACAAACCCACTGTGGCCAGCATCGTACTCAACACCATCAGCACAATGTACATCGAATTCGTTCGAGCATCTTCGCGCAAGGCCAGAAACAAGTCGCGAAAGCGTTCTTCGGAAGCATAGGCGAAGAACGGGATGGCCTTTTTAGTTGCCTTCTGTAGTTCTTCCTTACCTTTTGGCAGATGCTGGATGTTGATCTTCTGCTTTGCTGATTTCGCCGTACGAATCTCTTCGCGAAGCTCATCACCGACATTGAGACGAATAGCACTCTGTAGAGTTTCACAGTGCACCGGCGTCATCGTAGTTGCGCCACCATCAATCGTGACCTCAAGTTCAGTCTCCGACTCGATATCTATTTCACGAAATTTAATGTAACCGATGGTGCTGGGGATGCGTTTTCGGCGTCCAGACAAGTTCAGTGTCTGGAAAAGAAACCTGACGTATTCGACGATAGAAGAAGGTGAGCTGATGATCATCGACACCATGCCATCGGATACTCCACTGTCCTGTCCGATAATGCGCGATGCCATACTGCTTTCATGATGCTGCACGATCATGCAGCCACAGGCGGCGGTTCGGATCTTCTGCTTGTTGGCAAGAGAAATGTTGAATGTCAGCAGACGCAATCCGACAAAACGTTTTAGACCGTGCCAGAACATTCTCCTTCGACTCATGTCCAGCGGTGCATCGAGCAGAGGAATCCGCCCCATCATGGCCTTGTAAAGCATGATCTGCTTGTTGCATAGAACCAGGTCAATTGCCGGAGCATCGTCCCTCAGGGCAAGGTCTATGGCTTCATCCAGCTTGCCGGGCAGATCATAACTGCGCGGCAATTCTCTCTGCGTCGGAAGCGGAATGATTCCAACACTGAAACCGTACTTCTGTGCATAACCCAGCACAGTTTTGATGATAGGAACGCGCGCTGCTACGATAACGTGCCCGACTCCTTCCAGTATGGCGGCGGAATCACGCGACAAGGTGCTAAATTCAACTGGCGTTATGCTTGCGCCAAAGGGGTTTTCCAGGACCTGATCTACCAGATACTGGCTATGCTCAGTATAGATAAAGACTGCAGCATCGACATGAGATGCCATAGGTGTGTCTTAATTAACCAGTACGTCAGTGATCAGCACTGAACATTTCAATTTGCTGACTTTGGGATTAATAAAACCGGCTTCGCCCTTGACTGCATCCCAGTTCAGCTTCATTTTTATATTGTCTTTGCTATTGCCCTTTACAGTGGTCGGTTTCTTTCCCTGTACAGACAACGGTACAATATTCCCCGGATTGACACTCTGAGTATCGAGCACTCCCAGACAAGTCACCATTGCCTTAACGGTGTGCGTGTTCGGGCAGGAAGCCCCGATCGTCACTACCATATCCAGTTCACAGCTCTTGTACGGATCCTTACCGGATGCCTTCACCTCTTTGGCGGCTTTACCTCTGCTGTTCTTGCATTTGAAATTGATGCCTTTTGCTTCATCGATACGGGTACTGAAGCGGCAGTCCGTTTCAATATCGGCTAGCGCCACCTGTGGAATCGCGAGGGCAGCGATGATTAGTATATTCCGGTACATGTTTTGTTCCTCTGGTATATGCTTTACAGTAATTGGATTCTACGCTGTGTGCGGCGTCTTTTCCTGAAAATGTTGGATCATGCAGTAGCGCGGAAATCTCGTGGTGATTTGCCGGTCCAGTGCTTGAAGGCTCTCGAAAACGCACTCATTTCAGAAAAGCCGAGCTGAAATGAAAGCTCTGTCAGTGTCATCTGGTGGTTCTGAATATACTTGAGGGCCAGTTCATGTCTGACATCCGTCAGGATCTTCTTGAAGGTCGTGCCCTGTTCCTGCAGTTTACGTTGCAGAGTACGGTTACTCATGTAGAGGGTTTCCGCAACTTTACCGTCTGACAATCTACCATCAGCCAGCAATTCGATGATGGTTATCTTGACCCGGCTGATGATGTCGTCCTCATCGAGTCTGGCCATGTATTTCACCATGACCTGGTCGTTGAGCTGCGCCAGCATGGGATTGGAGCCAGATAAGCGCTTATCAACTATCTTACCGGGAAAGACAATACTGCTGTGCCTGGCGTTAAATTCAATCGGGCAGCGGAAGTAGGCGTAGTAGTCAGCAGTGGATTTCGGTGCTGGATACTTGAATGTGACGGCCTCTGGAGAAAGCTTGTCTCCGTAGTTGGCACGGCACATGGCCATAACAATTGATAAGTCGCCATCACTGTACCAGTACGGTACCTTTTCCCGGGCGGGATTTGTTACAGCTATTGAGAGTTGATCACCCTTTTCCGCCAGGATCACTTCAGTAGAATCGCTTACGACTTTTATATAACGGACCAGGCGATTTAGTGCAGTTCGCAATGTTGAACTGGCCAGCCAGGCGTATCCCAGGGCATGCATATGGGATGGATGCCAGAGTTCGCCCAGTTTCAGGGCGAAACTGGGATCATCGACAGCTTTAGCCACATTTTTCCACAGCTCATTCGATGAAGCCTGGCTGATCCGCGCCGTCGGGTCTTTGAAATGCCTGGGATCGATGCGCGCTTTTTGAAACAGGGGCACCGGGTCGATTTCATAGGACTCGAGCAGCCCCCATGCTAATTCCATAGACTTGGCTAATACAGTTTGTGACATAGGCCCCTCACATGTACCGATCGGATAGTATAAAGAGAGTCAACTAATTGGCGAATATTGTCAATGAAACTATTGGCCAATGTGGAAATCTTGAATACTCATGCTCGAATATGCCTGCTCAGTACAGACCCAGGTTAGTGATATAATGCAGGCTATATTCTCAAATACAAAAAGGGGGTCACACCTATGTCGCACACAGACAAACCGCTCAGTCGGTCAGAACTGCTCGGCCCCGCACGCGACTTCGCTGACTTCTGCGAAGCTGAATTTGAGCAGCGCAGAAACTCGGATGCCCCCTTCGACGAAGCATCCTATCGTGAGGCCATGGACATAGTCCTGCGTAAGCTGGTCGGCCCAACGGAGCATGACGAAACATGATCATTACGCACATTACCGCGGACAATCTCCTCAAATACAGGCACCTGGAGCTTGGTGACCTGCCACGCCAGGGTGTCATTACAATCAGCGGCCAGAACGAGTCTGGCAAGAGCAGCATTGGTGAAACCGTCTGCTTTGCCCTGTTCGGTCGCACATTCTCAATTGGTGACGACGACATCACCAGGGTCATCCGCTGGGGTGAAACGCGCTGCAGCGTTCGGCTTGGTTTTGCAGTTGCCGACAAGGAATACGAAATTGCCCGCTTTCTGGACAGCGAGGGCAACCACGGCGTCCGCCTTTATCACGCAGGTGAAAAAGACAGGCCCATAGCCAGGGGTATCAATACCGTCAGCGAAGCGCTGGATGAACTGCTCGGCTACCAGTTTGAAGAGTTCGTCGAGTCGTTCTATCTGGCACAGCGTGAGATCACCACACCCCACCCCCACAGCCATGCGATCAAGACCATGGCAGGCATTTCGGCGCTGGAACGTGTGGCAGAGGAACTGGCACTCGACATCGAGAACGAGAAACGCAAGATTCCCGATACTACCGAGCAGATCGAAATGGTCGAAGTCGATGTCAATGCACTTGCGATCGAACCCGGCCACCTCGAAGACTTGCAGACACGCCACGAATCGATCAGCCAGGCCGGTGATGCCCTGCGGGAACGCGATGAAAGCCTGAACAAAGCAACAAATGACTACTACTCCGCTCTGCCTCGCATCAGCTCGGTAAAAACAAGAAAGCGCTTTACCAGTTTTCTGGCCTTTATCTCCGTGCTCTGCGCGCTGGCTGCAGGCGGTGCCTGGTACCTGTTCAATAAAATTCCGGATTCGACCTATACCGCACAGCTGTCAGGATTGCTGGAGCAGTACGTGCCAATCTGGCATGAAAAATACATTTCCCAGCTTGAACTGGGTTTTGCCGTATCGGCGGGAACCTTCCTGGTCTTCTGGCTGATCTCGCTCATCATGGGTCGCAAGGTTTCCGGGCTGAAGAAGAACGGCGACGCACTGGCTGACCAGTTGCTGGCAGTTCAGGAACCGATTCCCGGTCTTGCTGATGACCAGCCCATAGAGATTCCAGCTGAAGCTGAAACCGATACCGAACCAGCATCAGATAATGAAGATACGGACGATGATGAGATCATCATAGAACCAACTATTGACGACAACGAACCCCCTGCAATTGAAACAGCTGATCTGCTGGCTATCCGACGGTGCAAGCGGGATGCTGATAGCACCAAAGCATTGCTTTCCGGCACACAGCAACAGCTGCAGAATCGAATGACACTGCAGCATCACCTGCAGGAAATGCTCGAATCATCGATCAGTCATGAACAGGACCGTCTCTCTAAAATGGATGCGCTGACTGGCGTGATCGATAATCTGAAGGCCAGACTGGACGAATACAAGCGCCGGATTCAACTGCGCGAGATGGCAGATGAACTGATCAATTCAGCTGCACGGCATCTCTCACAGCGCTTTAACAAGGATCTACGTGAACTGGCCAGCAGTACTCTGCCATTATTTACCGAAGGACGTTACGAGCACCTGCACATCGACAGCGATCTCAATGTGCGGGCCTTCTCCAACCTGAAACGCGACTTCATGGACCTCGATGAAATCTCCAGCGGCACACAACGCCAGATCATGCTGGCTGTCCGGCTGGCACTGTCTCAGGAACTGGTCAACACCACCATAGGCGGCAACCAGTTCATCTTCCTTGATGAACCCTTTGCCTTCTTCGACCAGACTCGCACTCGCAATGCGATGGCCATCCTGCCGAAGCTCAGTGATGAGATCAGACAGATATGGGTAATTGCTCAGGAATTCCCCGAAGACACGGAATACGATCGGGCGATTATTTGTTCACGTGAGTATGACAATTTGCCGCCGGATACCATGTAAAAAACCTGCTCATGTGCCGGCAGCCGTCATGGCTGTACAAGTATAAATATTCCTGTACCCATCATTACGCTGCCCGCTGTAATGTCCATGATTTTTTTAGCCCTGGGGCTTTTAAAAAGCAGTCTGGATTTGTCCGCCATATATGCATAGCCAAGCTTTGCCCCAACCAGAGCGACGCTGGCAGTCAACATAATAACGCTCGTGTCTATAATTGAAATGGCAGACAAATCTATAAAAGCAGGAAGGAAACTCACATAAAACAGGATTGCTTTTGGATCACCAAGAGTAATAAACAACCCAGACAGGAAGTTTGACGCCCAGGATAATTCATTAACGCCCTCAATCTCATCAAGCTCTGGTCTGGATCTCCATATCCCTATACCCAACCAGATAAGATAAGCACCACCAAGGTATTTCACTACAACAAGCAGGCTGCCCATCGTTTCAGCAACAGTCCATAAACCAAAGACGGCCATTAGTATGAAAATAAAATCGCCAGCCACCAATCCCAGGGTTGTGACAAGACCATGAGTGAACCCGGATGCAATTGATCTTGCTACCACAGCAAATACACTTGGGCCTGGAATAATAGCCAGTGCGAACATGGCACCAAACAATGCAGCAACACTGCTGAATGTCATACTGCTTTCCATAGGAACCTATCTCTTATTGCTTCCCTTCGCGCGACGTACGAGCACCAGCCCATACACAAGCAGGTTGACTGAAATAACTACGATGCCGAATNCAATCTGCATTTCTCGCGTCAATCCTTCAGGATAAACAAGTGGCATCACGTAGTGATCGATGAATCCTCCCGTATACCCCGCAGCGCCCGCGGCGTCCCGGAAGTGATTTTCAATCGGCGTAAGCGGACAAATCCAGCCACTCAGCTCAATCAGCGCACCCCACATCACACAGGGAACATGGAGAATAGCGACTCTCCTCCACTTCAGAACCAGAAATCCTCCGAGCACAACAAACACTATAAATGCGAAGTGAAATACTACGAGGAGATCAGCTATCGAATGATACAAAGAAGAAAATAGTGCTTGAGGTGGATAAGAAATTTACTCGTCATAGTGCAGAGGATATACGCAAGCAATTACCTGAATTCCTTACGCATTGATAATAATTATTCCACCGGTCCCAGATTCATTACACCGTTCGTGACGCTCACCACTTTCATTTGTGTGCCGGACGGAGCATCCGGCCCGGCAGCATTCCAGTAAGTATCGCCTATCTTCACCCTGCCCCTGCCATGCTCGATAGGGGTGTCCAGGGTCACTGTCTGGCCAACATATTGCTGGTCACGCCTGTTCAGTAAAGGATTATCAGACTCTGCAGGATGCTTTCTGAACCAGGCC
>JGI24024J18818_10000272_pt1 | contig 18399 bp, 16 predicted proteins | sample Cruoilmetagenom2_FD_18818 | JGI IMG/M metagenome (IMG submission 18818) | reverse complement strand
ACAGAGGCACTGCAAGCGCTACAAACAGAACAATTTGATTGTATGATCGTTGATCTTGGTTTAGAGGATATGACAGGCACGTATTTACTTTCTAAAGTGAAAGAAATGAAAAAGGGAATTTACCTTCCGATTTTCATTTATACAGGGAAAGAATTGACGGAAAGAGAAGAAATGGAGTTAAAACATTTTACCGAAACAATCATTGTCAAAGGTACGAGGTCGCATGAACGGTTGCTTGAAGAAATATCCTTGTTCATTAATCAAGTGAGTGAAGGGCGACCGACGTTAGAAAATGATCATTCCCAAAACCCGATATCAATAGACACAAAAGAACAATTCTTTAAGGGTAAGAAAATATTAATCGTTGATGATGATGTTCGGAATGTCTTTGCCTTGTCCAGTATTCTGGAAGGGTATGACATGGACGTACTATTTGCTGAAAATGGCCGTGAAGCCATTGATGTTATAAAGAAAAATTCAACGATTGATTTAGTCTTGATGGATATCATGATGCCTGAAATGGATGGATATGAGGCAATTACCCGAATTAGAGAGATGGAACAATACAAACATCTCCCAATCATTGCCTTGACAGCGAAAGCAATGAAAGAAGATCGTGAAAAATGCATTGCAGTAGGGGCATCCGACTATATTTCAAAACCGATTATTAATCATCAGTTACTATCACTGATGAGAGTTTGGCTCTACAAATAAGGAGGCAAGGCAATGGTAAGCAAGAATGATTTTTCAATTCATACTCCTGATGACGGGAGTTCTGAAATTGAAAGAATTGAAATTTCATTATTATTAGAAGGTATTTATCAGCGGTATGGTCATGACTTCCGAAGTTATGCCTACTCCTCTATTCATCGGAGAGTTAAGCATCGACTGGGTATCGAGAAAATGGAGTCGATATCCCAGTTACAACAAAAGGTCTTGTATGAACCTGCATATATGCAGAAACTACTTCGTGATTTTTCCATCAATGTAACGGAAATGTTCAGGGATCCCGAGTTCTACTTATCGTTTCGGAAGAATGTCATCCCACTTCTTCATTCCTATCCGTTCATACGCATTTGGCATGCAGGGTGCTCGACAGGAGAAGAAGCCTATTCCATGGCCATCCTGCTGCATGAAGAGGGGCTCTATAAAAAAAGTAAAATCTATGCTACCGATATGAACGTGGACGTAATTGAAAAAGCCAAAAAAGGAGTTTTTTCCTTCGATAAAATGCAGCTATATACGAGCAATTATCAAAAAGCCGGGGGACCGCATGCTTTTTCTGAATACTACACGGCGGACGAATACGGTGTGAAATTTAAACCTTTCCTGAGTGAAAATATCGTGTTCGCCCAGCATAATCTCGTTACGGATGGTTCCTTTAATGAATTTAACGTGATTTTATGCCGGAATGTGATGATTTACTTCGACAAGCAACTGCAAAACCATGTCCATGGTTTGTTTAAAGAGAGTCTCAGCCGTTTTGGAATTCTAGGATTAGGCAGCAAAGAATCACTTCGCTTCACTCCATATATGGAGTTTTATGAGGAAGTTGATGCGAAAAATAAACTCTATAAAAGCACGAATTAGTAGGGGAAGATGTGAAAAATATAAATCGTAAGTGAGGATGACTAATGTGGAGGAGAAAAATGAAAAAGTCAATGTGCTGCTCGTTGATGATCGACCCGAAAACTTACTGGCACTGGAGGCAGTTTTAGGGGATCTGAACTACAACTTGATTCGCGCCTATTCCGGAGAAGAAGCTTTAAAATGCTTGCTGAAGGATGAGTTTGCAGTCATTTTGTTGGATGTGCAAATGCCAGGTTTGAATGGGTTTGAAACAGCATCGATTATTAAATCCAGACAGAAAACCAAGGATACCCCGATCATTTTTATAACGGCAATCAGCAAGGCTCCGGAAAATGTATTTACTGGCTATTCTGTAGGAGCGATTGACTATGTATTCAAGCCGTTTGAGCCGGACGTACTCAAATCGAAGATAGAGAGCTTTTCAATCATCCACCAAACCAAAAAAGGGCTCGAAGCACAGGCTCAATTATTGCTGGAAAAAACACTCGATTTGGAAAAATCAAATCAAGAGCTATCAGACATTACTTTACAATTAAAAAGAACAGAGGCTTTGGCAAGAATTGTCCGCGACACATCCATGGACACGATGATTACGTACAATGAATCGTTTAATATTGTATCGGTCAATCCAGCAGTGAAACGAATGTTTGGCTATGATGAGTCGGAACTGATTGGTGAAAAGGTAATGAAACTGATTCCTGCATTGTCATTGGCTCAAGAGTATGGCCATGATGTGCAAAAAAGACTGGAAGCAACAGGCATACGTAAAGGAGAATGCGATTTTCCGGCTGAAATTCAATTGGGTATGGCACATCTTGAAGGGCAAGTAATTTATGCTTGTACTGTACGTGACATAAGTGAACTTAAACAGCAAATGGATGCTTTGGAGCATCAGGCTCTTCACGATGCATTGACCGGTCTGCCGAATCGTACGTTGTTATATGATCGCTTGGAACAAGGAATATTGTCTGCGAAAAGTGATCAACATCCACTGTCATTGATTTTGATTGATTTGAATCACTTTAAGACCATCAATGATACGTTGGGTCATCATTACGGAGATTTATTGCTCCAGCAAGTGGGCCACCGACTTAGCGAATTAGTAAGAGAAACGGACACAGTGGCGCGTCTTGGCGGAGATGAGTTTGCCTTGTTTTTACCGATGACTTCGCAGGAGCAGACGCACTTGAAATGTCTAACAAAATCATCAGTGCCATTGAACGTCCTTTCATATTAGACGATCATGTTCTGTCAATCAGTTCAAGTCAAGGTCTTGTTTTTTATCCAGATCACGGTGAAAACGTGGAAACATTGATGAAAAGAGCAGACATTTCGATGTATACAGCAAAAAGAACCGATAGTGGGTATTCTATTTATTCGTCTGATCTTGACACACACACGATTGAACAATTAAGCCTAATTGGCGATTTAAGGGATGCTCTTGAACACGATAAGTTAATGCTCTATTACCAACCACAGGTGGACATGAAAACAAAACAAGTGATTGCGGTTGAAGTATTATTGCGTTGGTTGCATCCGCTACAAGGGTTCATTTCACCAGAACGTTTTATTCCAATGGCGGAGCAAAACGGACTTATGAAGAAGTTAACCATGTGGGTATTGGAAAAAGCGTTGGAGCAATCCAAGAAGTGGTCTAAAGAAGGGTTGGACTTACATATTTCCGTGAACTTATCCGCTTCTAATTTACAGGACCTACAACTACCGGATGATGTACAGAAGTTACTGAATGAATACAAGATTGATTCGAATACATTGATTTTTGAGATAACCGAAAGCTCAATCATGAGCAATCCAAATCGGGCGATGGAAATTCTACATAAACTGTCTTCTATGGACATTAAATTATCAATTGATGACTTTGGAACAGGGTATTCTTCTTTGGCTTATTTAAAGAATATGCCAGTCAATGAAATCAAAGTGGATAAATCCTTCGTTATTGACATGTTGGAAGACCAGAATGATGAAATGATTGTGCGTACCGTTATCAACTTGGCACATAACTTAGGGCTTCGAGTGGTTGCTGAGGGAATCGAGAGCAAGGAAGTATGGGACAAGCTCAGAGTATTGGAATGCGATACGGCACAGGGTTACTTTTTAAGCCGTCCAGTACCCGCCGAATCTTTTTACTCTTGGTTTACCCAGAAAAAAGGGGCATTTTCGTAAGAAGAATGATGTGATAGTAGAAACAATGTACATATAATTTTTTCTTGCCACTAAAACACTTGCACAAGCACTCACCAGACACCCCCAATGCTTTGAAAGATTATTGGGGGTGTTTTATTTATTTAGTTCAAATGTTTTATGCATCGGGAAATGTAATAAATAACCGATTTTTTTTAGAACAATAATAAAGCTTATTTATCTTCATAATATTGGGTTACCTTTCCTTCCAGAAAATCTATCATTTGAAAATATCCAGGCACATTATCAACTTCATAATTTCTGATGCAATCTAATAATTTGATTTTTAATTCTTGTGATAGATCTTCCCTGTATTGCGGTTTTGTTTGTCTTAAGGAGTGGTCAATTTTAGGGGAAAATAATTCAATAACACTTCCCAATGAGTCGTTATCCGTTCTTGACTGCTTCACTAGTGTATATAAACTGTCATGCATCCAATCCCCTTCCTTCACGGTTAGTTTCAATAAACTCTCTCAGTTTCAATAATGCATTTTTATGACTTCTGGAAACTGCTTGTTGGGATTTATTTAGATAGGTGGATATCTCAGAATCTTTTAATCCGTAAATGTAAGCCAAACTTAACAATTGACGCTGGTTTTCAGTTAGTAATTGAAGCCCATTAAATAAGGTCTGACTTGATAAATGGTCTCCAATATTGGAGGAAGCAATCCAAACTTCTTGTCCTTCTTTCCATTCTTCTGAACCTAGGAGATCAATTAATGTGCCGTTTTGATTCCCTTTTAAGGGTCTATCCAAAATTGAGATATTCCGATCTGAAAATAATTTTATCTTTTTATCGTAATTTATCGCGTTAAAATAAATGGTTTGAGACAAGTAAGTGGTAAATCTGATTTTAAAAAAGAATTCCCTGAACGTATCATCTAGTTTTTTCTTGAGCAAATCAGTTGGCTTGTTAATTACTTCCTTTAACAGGTCCATGTTTTCAGGTATGTTTAAAAATGATTTAATAATGGGATTTTGTAGATGCCTCTCATTTTTATCAAGATAATTTTCAACCCTTTGGTTGTAACTGTTATATAAACCGTTCAAATTATCCCCCCCACGTGGAACGTTAGTTCGGTCAATCGGTAAAAAAAAGATAAAATTTTTCTTTTTAAAACAAACTCTATTAATTATTAAAATTTTTCCAGTGGTAATAATCTTTAATATCATCATTTAGCTCAAGTATTACGGCTTCTAAATTTTCAATTTTCCTCTCAAACCGATAGAAAAGATAAACAGTAATTGCAATCGGAAATCCAAAATTACCTAAAATGGTTGTCCATGAAGAAACATCTAGTGTATTCATGAAATATCCTCTCCTTCTAATATTTGTAGTTATTTATTAAAGAAGAACAATTGGAGTATTTCACAACGTCTTGATGTTTTTTTTTTTTTGAAAAAGCTTAAAAAGGTCTAAAAAATAGACTCTGTTAAACGAGATTATTGTTTATCGTAAATTTTGTGCTAACGCATTTCCGCTGAGCCAAACCCAGGATTGAATTAACAATATATAGGAAAAAACAGATGCTACATAAACATCTGTTTTCCCCTATATATTAACCAGAGATCGTACGATTTTTTGATCAAAGACTTTCTCTATATGTTCCAACAGGGTCAGGTAAATCAGGCCATTTCCTTCGATTTTTGGTGAATTACCAAGCGGAACTGTTCTCTTTATCAGTTGGGAATATAATTCAGGAGCAGTTAAATCCCTCTCAAATGAAACTGTGGATATCACTTTTAAAAGTGCCAATGCCCCTGAAACATGGGGAGTGGCCATGGATGTACCACTTAATGTGGCATAAGTACCATTCAGGTAGGTTGATGTCACTTTCTCTCCAGGGGCGACTAAATCAACTTCATTATTTGAGTTAGTGAATGGAGAGGACTGACGATCCAGATTAACTGCACCTACGCTAATCACTTCGTTGTAGCATCCAGGATAACCAAGTTCATCGGTAGAGTCTTGACCGTCGCCTTCATTGCCTGCTGCACAAACCACTAAAATATTCTCGTTTACTGCCTTTATGATGACATCATGAAGTTCTTTTACATCACTAGGTCCGCCTAAAGACATCGAGATGATGTCTACTTTTTGATCAATTGCATAATTGATAGCTTGAATAATCCAATCATATTGCCCTGAACCATTTTCTCCGAGTACTTTCAATATTAATAAATTTGCCTCAGGAGCAACTCCGGCGACACCATTATCGTTAAGGCTAGCAGCAATTGTTCCTGAAACATGCGTCCCATGCCCATTGTAATCGTCGAATTTTAAAGGGTCGCTGCCATCATCGCTTGTGAAATTTTGCCCACCGATGATGCGGTTTTGTAAATCTGGATGATCAATATCACATCCGGTGTCCAAAACGGCGATGGTAATTCCTTTTCCTTTTGTTTCCTTCCACATTTCAGGGGCTTGAATGATTTCAATCCCTTTTGGTATTTCATTTGTAAACTCCAGTTGTTCTACTAATTCGAAAGGAATCAATTTCATAAAATTTCCCATGTCATCTCTCCTTTATTCCTATTAAAGTAAATTATTATTGTAATTGTATTAATATTATGAGAAAAATAATAGATTACAAGGTAGGATTTTTCAAGAGACAAAAAAGGCTATAATTGGGAATATATAACCAATAAATTCCAATTTGTTACACGAAACTCTAGGTAGAGATAATGTTCTACAAGAACTGACAAACCCTAAATATTCGATTGAATATTTGCCTGAAATTCTATACTTTTGCAAACAAAAATCAGCGTAAGGTAGGTAAAAGGAGAACCGATTTGTATCGAAAACAAGGATATGTTTTTAAAGAAGATAAACCTGTCCTGGCAGTTGTAAGAAATTATCGGAAAGAGGATTTCAAGATTTGATTGCCATCCAGAAAGAAAGTTTTCCTCCCCTTTTTCCGTCGGAGTTATGGTGGAATGTAGAACAGCTCACCAATCATGTGGAGTGTTATCCAGAGGACGCATTGTGTGTGGAGATTAACCGGGACATTGTCGGTTCAATCACAGCATTATTGGTGGATTTCAACCCAAAGAAGCCAGTACAAACATGGGAAGAAATTACAAACCACGGGTACATTCGCAACCACAACCCAAAAGGGAAAACATTGTACATAGTGGATATTTGCATCAGTCCTGCTTTTCGTAAACTAGATCTTGGAAAGTTATTAATGCAGTCGATATATGAAAGAGTTGTACATGATCATTTGGACCGCGTGTTAGGCGGTGGAAGGATGCCGGGAGATCACCTACATGCACAGCGGTTGATGCCAAAAGAGTATGTCGAGCGTGTATTGACAGGAGAGTTGAGGGATCCGGTAATTTCATTGTTACTCAGATGTGGCAGGACACCAGTATACTTGGTTCCAAATTATTTGAAGGATGAAGAGTCACATCATTATGTATTGTTAATGAAGTGGGTAAATCCCTTTAAAAACAATTAAATTAGTCATGCCATTAATCGGTGGTTATCCATGATGGATGACTGCTGTTTTTCCGTTTAGCTTTAGACAATAATTTGTCATGTCCATCTCTGTTTAATCTATGAATTACCCATGGTCACTAAATAAGAATGATTAAGAGAAAACGTAAAAAAAACGAACCGGTTGGCCCGCTATTTTTTGCCCGAATCTGTTGTGCCGAAACGTTGCATTCGTTGATGCAACAGTCCGTCTGTCTGTTTGTTTTCGCCAGTGACAAATTCAGTCATATAATACGTCAAATACTTCCCATAGTGGTTTTTTGTTTTTATTAACAGTTCATCCACATAGTAAGCTCCTTTTGGTGGTCGATCCAAGAGCAGTAAGGAAAGTGATGCATAAACTCCGCAGGCAACTTGAAAGTAGGTGGCGTTTGATTTGTATTTTCTATAGATGTCTTTATTGCTCAACACATTATACATAAACCTTTCTTTATCCGGATAAACGACCAATACACCCACTAAATCCTCGCCATCTAGGGCGGCATCCTTCGGGTCGAGCACTTTCATCTCAAAGTCCCAGAGTCTATCCACGTCATCAAGATTTGCCCGAATCAGACGTGTTGTATGTTCATTTACCTTGTATATGAATCCGCACTCCATGTCGTATAGCTTACCGAGGGTATAAACTTCCTCATGTGGCATTAAGCAACCATAAAATTGTTTGTTCCCTAGCATCACTTTGAATTCAAGATCATAGACATTCTCGTAGAAGAAGAGGGGGTTTCGGTGCTTCATAAACATGGGATAACTCAGGATAGCCTCATCGAGGAAACATTCTGGGGACCATGTTGTGTAGATAACGTCCTTTTTTGCTATTTTTCGATTCTTATAAAACGAATTGTCCTGCTCCACAATATAGCAGGCGATTGGTTGATCTTCTGATGGGGTTGTCTTTAATAGTTCATGCACCATCCATTGTACGACGCCTGGATTCATCCCAGAACCTATAATAGCTGTTGAATTTGAAATCTGGTCTTTCTTCTTTTCTAGTAGCCTAAGCCGTTCAATCAAGCCAAATCCTGCATATAGATCCTCGTTTTCATCAATCATTGTGTTCTCTAATGCGGTATTAACATAACTTACCCCAAGTTGGTCACAGCATTGTATCATCTCAATGGTGTCAGCCCAGGATATGTCTATGACTACAGACGTATTGGTGTGTTCAAGGTGATTTTTAAACTTTTCCGTATCTTTCAGATCAAATTCATGCAAGACGAATTGGTCCTTTAAGTGTGGATAAGAGTGATAGTAGAAAGATTTGTCTTTTTGTTTATGGTCAATCAAATGAATGATGCATTGATTCATGAAATGGTGAATTGGATCATTCTTATCTTGAACTGATTTATTCAATATCGAAAGTACTCCGTTCGCCACGCCACCTGCACTGCCTAGTATTGTGATTATCTGTTTAATATTTTCCATTTCTAAACCTCCTTTCGCTTTATATAATCTATGCGAAAAGATGGAAATGGTATAGGTGACTATACTAGTTGTAGTTTTTCCAAATAATTGGATAGTATTGAAAGTAAATAAAAAGATAGTTATTATTAATTAAGAATATTCTTGAAATTGTGCTATGTATACATAAGAAATAAGTCTCGTTAGATGTAGTGGAATGTAAATAAAGGTGAGGTGCAAAATGGAGCTTATATCTAAAAACTTGCTGATTAACATACTATGTATTCTACTGCCTCTATTTATTTTTCAAATTATTATCTTTTTAAAATATGTTTATCGAATCGATAAGAAAAAGGAATTATCATTTACGATTCTTATGATGACTTCCATCTGCCTTAGTATGTTGTTTCCCATTTCCTTTGGGGGCGAGTTCATTTGGGATTTACGTAGAATCCCGTTCATCATAGGGATATTGTACGGAGGACCTAAAGTTGGAGCGATGTTACTACCATATCTTTTGGTGGTCCGTTTTTTATTAGGGGATATTACTGGTTTTTATAGTTCTGCCATTTCATACACCATTACTGCCATGATTCTCAGTCTGATTTCTCGAAAGTATCTCGGAATGTCATTGGTATATAAGTTGGCTATGAGTAGTTTATTAGTTTTGTTATCCACTCAAATTACATTTTTGATTGCGATAAATATTGGACATGTGATGATGACTCCGAGTATGTGGTTACAATATTTCCTCATAAATCTTGCAGGGTTGTTAGTGGCCACGCTCATTGTTGAAATGATACACATGAACTCTGATTTATTAGGGAAACTGGTCAAAGCAGAGAAGTTGGAGGTTGTCAGTCATCTGGCAGCAAGCATTTCCCATGAAGTGAGGAATCCATTAACCACTAGCAAAGGGTTCATGCAGCTTTCCTATAATGGAGATGTCACGCCAGAGGTTAAGCAGTACATAGGGACAGCGATAAAAGAGCTGGATCGTGCATCTGACATTATTAATGATTATTTGACTTTTGCTAAACCTACACCTGAGGAAGTAAAAAAGCTATGTATCTACACAGAGATTCAACATGTAGTCAATATCCTTACGCCGTTAGCTACTATGAACAATGTCAAACTCAATGTTAAACTTGGCGGGAATGCCCCAATGTATATATTAGGTGATCGGAAAAAATTAGAGCAGTCTCTTATTAATATTGTCAAAAATGGAATTGAATCAATGTCGGAAGGAGGGAATTTGAGTATTCACACTACCTCTGAATTTCCATCGATAAAAATTATCATTCGCGATGAGGGTAGGGGCATGACACAACACCAGATAAATCGTCTAGGTGAACCTTATTTTACTACAAAGGAAAATGGAACCGGTCTGGGAATGATGGTCTCGTACAGTATCATTCAAGGCATGGGTGGGAAAATTAATGTACGCAGTAACGTCGGAAATTGGACATCCTTTTCGATTGAATTTCCAATGGCGTAATACATAAAAATTTAAATAGAGCGTTCTTAAATGTGTAATAGACATTTGAGAACGCTTTTATAATTGCGTTTATTCGAAAACTAATCACTTGATATTCACAATAGTTTCGGAAAATAGTAAATTAATATTTTTAATATATTGAATTGATTGAGAATAAGCCTATAATAATATAAAAGAAAGGGATGAGGTCATATGAAAAAGGATTTACGTATCAACAGTAAAGTATTCAGCGAGGGAGCGATGAAAGCCCCTAACCGTGCAATGCTCCGAGCAGTTGGAGTGACAGATGAAGATTTCCTGAAACCAATGATTGGAATCGCCAGTACCTGGAGTGAAGTGACGCCGTGCAATATGCACATTCATGATTTGGCCGTCAGTGCGAAAAAGGGTGCAAAAGAAGCGGGAGCGGTACCACTTATTTTTAATACGATTACAGTATCAGACGGAATTTCAATGGGGACGGAAGGCATGCGCTTTTCACTGCCGAGCCGAGATGTAATCGCAGACTCGATTGAGACTGTGGTAGGGGCAGAGAGTCTGGACGGACTCGTTGCCATTGGTGGGTGTGACAAAAACATTCCAGGATGTTTGATTGCAATTGCCAATTCTGAAGTACCATCTGTATTTGTATATGGTGGAACGATTTCACCAGGCGTACATAACGGCAAAGACATTGATTTGGTTTCAGTCTTTGAAGGCGTGGGTCAACATAATAATGGCGACATTAGTGATGATACTTTACGTAAAATTGAATGCAATGCATGCCCTGGAGCGGGTTCGTGTGGAGGTATGTATACGGCAAATACGATGGCATCAGCTGCAGAAGCAATGGGGATTAGTTTGCCTGGCAGTTCGTCAAATCCAGCCGTATCCGCAGCTAAGCTTGCAGATTGTGCAAAAGCGGGAGCGGCAGTGTACAACTTGCTAGAGAAGGATATCTATCCAAAAGATATCATGACAAAAGAGGCATTTGAAAATGCAATCACCGTGGTTATGGCACTTGGTGGATCGACAAATGCAATTCTGCATTTATTATCCATTGCACATGCCATTGAGGTGGATCTTGACATCGATGATTTCAATCGAATCCAAAAGAAAGTACCACATCTCGCTGACTTAAAACCGAGCGGTCAGTACGTAATGGAAGACTTGCACCGCGTTGGTGGTGTACAAGCTGTAATGAAAATGCTTTTGGAAGCAGGATACCTGCATGGGGACTGCATGACTGTTACCGGAAAAACCGTGGCGGAGAACTTGAAAGACGCTCCAGGACTTACGGAGGGTCAAAAAGTCATCATGCCTTTAGACAATCCAAAACGAGCGGACGGCCCATTGATTGTACTGAAAGGGAATCTATCACCAAGTGGTGCGGTTGCGAAAGTATCCGGCGTAAAAGTGAAACGACATACTGGTCCTGCGCGCGTATTCAATACTGAGAAAGAAGCGACTGCAGCGGTTATGGCCAATGAAATCAATGATGGCGAGGTTTTAGTTATACGTTATGTAGGACCTAAAGGCGGACCGGGTATGCCAGAAATGCTGTCGATTTCAGCAATTCTAGTTGGGAAAGGCATGGGTGAATCTGTTGCATTGTTAACGGATGGTCGTTTCTCCGGTGGAACACACGGGCTTGTAGTTGGTCATATTGCACCGGAAGCTCAAGTTGGAGGGCCGATTGCATTATTACAAGAAGGTGATATCGTAACAATCGATTCCGACAAACAAGAGATTTTCATGGATGTAACGGATGAAGTACTTGAAGAACGTCGTAAAGAGTGGGTTGCGCCTCCACTATACAAAAAAGGGGTGCTTGGAAAGTATGCACATAATGTGTCTTGTTCCTCAAAAGGAGCAGTTACTGACTTTTTAAATAGTGAAAGTGAAGAAGTTTCTGGTGAAAAGAGGAAGTTAAGTGAGTTACTTAGATGAACTGAGAAAATACCTATCAGCTGAGAGAGTTTCGACAAATGAAGTGATATTAGATCAGCACAGTAAAGACGAATCCTACCATAAACCTTCCTTACCAGATGCGGTCGTGTTTCCTGAAAGTGCTGCAGAAGTTAGTGAAATCATGAAAATTGCCACAAAGTACAGTGTGCCAATCGTTCCTTTTGGATTGGGAACGAGCTTGGAAGGACATATCATTCCATATAATGGTGGGATTTCGGTTGATTTCTCCTTAATGGATAAGGTGCTGGAAGTTCTGCCGAATGACTTTTTAGTTAAAGTGCAACCAGGCGTGACAAGGTCCAAGTTAAATCAAGAGCTTAAGAAGCACGGACTGTTTTTTTCAGTAGATCCAGGGGCTGATGCAACTCTTGGTGGCATGGCCGCAACAAATGCCAGCGGAACAACTTCGGTCCGCTACGGCGTCATGCGTGATCAAGTACGGGATATGGAAGTCGTTCTTGCGGATGGAACCATTATGCATACAGGTAGTTTGGCCGTTAAATCTTCATCAGGTTATAACTTAAATGGACTATTCGTAGGCTCTGAAGGGACTTTGGGTTGTTTTACGGAACTGACATTGCAGGTGTTCGGGATTCCGGAAATGACGGTTGCCGCTAGGGCGTCTTTTGAGACAATCGAACAGGCAGTGGAAGCGGTAGTGGGTGTTCTCTCGGCAGGTATTCAAGTAGCACGGATTGAACTGGTTGATCAGCAATCCATCGCTCATGTCAATGCCTATAGCGGAACAGAATACCGTGTAGCACCGACACTATTTTTGGAGTTTCACGGCAATGAAGCCGGATTGATGCAAGACGTTGAATTCGCAAAAGAGATTTTATCAGAATGCCAATGTGATGATTTCAAATTTGAGAAAGATACCCAGTCACGCAATCAATTGTGGGACGCACGCCATAATTTAGCCTACGCAGTCATGCGGGCGAACCCAGGTAAAAAACTGATGGTTACGGATGTTTGCTTGCCCATATCGGAATTGGCGAATGGCATAGAGTCGGCAAAAGAAGTGATGGTTACTTACGGTTTGCAAGGAGGAATTGTCGGTCATGTAGGAGATGGCAATTATCACGTTTTGCTAATGATTGATGTGGATGATGTGGATGAAGTTATGAGAGCCGAGAAATTCAATCGACATATTGTGGAGTTCGCGCTCAGTAAAGGTGGATCTTGTACAGGTGAACATGGGGTTGGAATCGGTAAAATGAAATATCAGTCATTGGAACATGGTAATTCGTTGCACGTGATGCAAGCATTGAAAAAGACTTTGGATCCTAACAATATCTTGAATCCAGGGAAATTGTTTCAGTTAGATTGATGATAGAAAATACAAGGGGGAATTGGTGTGAAGAAGAAGTTTAGTTTTATGTCAGTAATGCTGGCGGGTGCGCTATTATTAACAGCTTGCGGAGATTCGGAAGGTGAGGCAAACGCAGACCCGGACAAAGTCTACACATTGCAAGCAGGACATTCGTTACCAGCTGATCATCCTTACCATTTAGGGTTCCTAGAAATGGCGAAAAATGTGGAAGAACGTACTGATGGTCAAGTGAAAATTGAGGTTTTTGCCAATAGTGAAATTGGCGCAGAACGGGAATTGACAGAAGGCATGGGTCTTGGAACAGTTGACTTTGTTGTATCTTCAACTGCACCCGTTACCAATTTTGTTCCTGAACTAGGAGTTCTTGATGTTCCTTTCTTATTCCAGGACCGTGACTCTGCAGTAAAAGTGCTGGAAGGCGAAATTGGAGATGAACTGTTCTCTAAAATGGAGGAAAACGGCATTATCGGGATGTCTTGGGGAGAAAATGGATATCGCCACATTACAAACGCTATTCGCCCTGTCAATACACCGGAGGACTTAAAAGGACTTAAAATCAGAACGCAAGAAAATGAAATTCATCTTGCTGCTTTTGAAGCATTAGGGGCACAACCTACGCCGATGGCTTGGACAGAAGCAATTACGGCACTTCAACAAGGCGTTGTAGATGCACAGGAAAACCCAGCAATTGTAGCAGATCAATTCGCTTTATATGATGCGAAACAGAAGTATATGACATTAACTGGGCATGTTTACTCAGTTGCGGTTTACATGATGAGTAAACAAACATATGACGAACTTCCTGAAGACTTACGTGACATCGTGTTGGAAGAAGGGCAAAAAGCCGGGGCTAAAGAACGTGAGCTTATCGTTGAAATGGAAAAAGAATCTATTAAAACTTTAAAAGAAAATGGCGTAGAAATTATTGAAGAGGTTGACCTTGCACCTTTCCAAGAAGCAGTTAAGCCAGTTTATGAAACGATTGAATATCAAGAGTTGTTAAATAATATCATTGATGCTCAAAAATGATGCGCAATTTGAAAAGAGAGTAGTACTCATCTCTCTTCTACACTGATAGATAAGTATGGGATTTCGGATATCAGTATAGGAAAATATAACAGCTTGCACCATTGTGGGTGCGAGCTGTGTTTTTCTAATATCGGGGGAAAACTATGAACAGATACATAAATTATATGAATGTTGGCTTGAAACACTTGTTGAATGTGATTTTAGCAGTATTGGTAACGGTTGTTTTCTTGCAAGTTGTTTTTCGCTTTATCTTAAATGCACCTTTGGCTTGGACAGAAGAACTGGCCCGTTATTGTCTAATTTGGGTTACATTTTTAGGAGCTGCTTTTGCGATGTCAACAAAGGCACATATCGGAATGGAGTTTTTTGTAAAATTATTTGGCGTTTCTATAAGAAAAGTTCTGTATGTATTCGCGACCATTGCAAGCCTGGCATTTTTCTTAATGATGGTTATTCAAGGTTACGATTTGGCCGCACGTTCGATGACGCAACTTTCACCAGTATTAAGGATTCCGATGGGTATGATTTACATGGTCATTCCACTAAGTGGTTTTATTCTGATTGTCAATATGGCATCTCAGTTCACTAAAGATTTTAAGAGTGGGGGTGTCTGAATATGGCAATCTTGTTATTTGTGTTATTAATGGTTTTATTTTTGATTAATGTTCCAATTGCAGTTGGTTTAGGTTTGGCGTCGGCTCTAGTATTTTTCATAGATGGTGATGTGTCACTTATCGTGATTATGCAACGAATGTTCAATTCGGTCGATTCGTTCCCGTTAATGGCCATTCCATTCTTCATCTTGGCAGGAAAGTTGATGGAAAGCGGAGGGATATCACGTCGTTTAATACATTTAGCTAACGTGATTTTTGGACGAGTAAAAGGTGGATTAGCAATTGTATCCATTGTTGCGTGTGCCTTTTTTGCGGCAATTTCTGGATCAGCTGCGGCAACTACCGCTGCCGTTGGTGCACTGTTGATTCCTGCTATGGTCAAAAAAGGATACGATCTGAGTTTTTCTACTGCAGTGCAAGCTGCGGGTGGAACCATCGGAATCATGATACCTCCGAGCGTTCCACTCGTTTTATACGGAGTTGCTGCTGGAGTATCTGTTAGTGAGTTATTTATTGCTGGAGTAGTTCCAGGTTTACTCGTCATGGTTTCGTTGATTATCTTGGTCTATGTCATTTCACTGATGAAAGGGTACGGCGGAGGTGAAAANTTCGGTTTTAAAGATTTCTTTAAAGCTTTTGCGGATGCATTTTTAGCTTTAATGATGCCAGTCATTATTTTAGGTGGGATTTACGGTGGGATTTTCACACCAACCGAAGCGGCAGTAGTCGCTGTTGTTTATGGATTAATCGTGGGTGTGTTTATTTACCGCGAAATCAAAATATCGGATTTGGCAGCGGTCTTTTCATCTTCTGTTATCGTGACAGCAGTCATTATGTTCATTATCGCTGGAGCTTCAGTTTTCGGTTATTACTTAACGAGACAACGTATTCCAGCTGAATTGACGGATTTGATGCTGGGCGTAACCGATAATTGGATTGTGGCTTTATTGATTATCAATGCGCTATTGCTGATCTGCGGTGTTTTCTTGGAAACGTCAGCGGCTATCATCATCTTAACGCCGATACTTGTGCCAATCGTCAGCGCTTTGGAAATTGATTTGGTGCATTTTGGTATTATCATGATCGTGAACTTGGGTATTGGATTTATTACACCACCAGTAGGGGTCAATCTCTTTGTTGCGGCAAATATAGCTGGTACAAAATTTGAAAGTTTATTGAAAGCAATTGTTCCATTCATTTTAGTAATGGTAATTGATGTTCTCCTCATTTCGTTTATACCGAGCATCAGCTTATTTTTAGGAACACTATTTAAATAATCAATTAGGGGTGAGTGGGATTATGGGAGAATACAAGATTGCAGTAATTCCCGGAGACGGGATTGGTCCGGATGTAACGAATGAAGCTATCAAGGTACTGGAAATGTTGCAAAAACTGGATGCTACTTTTAAAGTGAGCTTCCAGCATTTTGAATGGGGAAGTGAGTACTATCTCCAACATGGAGAAATGATGCCGAAAGATGGCTTGGATCAATTAAAAGAATTTGATGCAATTTTATTTGGTGCAGTTGGGGATGCCCGTGTCCCGGATGAAGTATCCATTTGGCAATTGATTATGCCGATACGTAAGCAGTTCCAACAATATGTGAATATGCGACCAATCAAGCAATTAGCCGGTATTGAGTCCCCATTGAAAAATGATGGTCCAATCGATTTTATGGTCTTTCGGGAAAATGCTGAAGGAGAATATTCCAATATTGGTGGCCGTCTTTACAATGATCATTCTCAAGAATTGGCGATTCAAAATACAGTCATAACAAAACAAGGTGTTGAACGAATTGCGAAATATGCCTTTGAGTATGCATTAAATAACAATAAGTCGAAAGTGACAAGTGCTACGAAATCGAATGCTATCATTCACTCCATGAAATTGTGGGATGAAGTAGTGGAAAAAGTAGCAAGCGATTATAAAGGAATTGAGTTGGAAAGTAATTTCATCGATGCACTTGCCGCTTACTTTGTCATGAGGCCCGAGACGTTTGAAGTGGTCATTGCATCCAACCTGTTTGGTGATATTTTGACGGATTTGGGAGCGGCATTGGTAGGGGGACTTGGTGTTTCTCCTTCCGGAAATATCAATCCAGAACGTAATTATCCTTCTATGTTTGAAGCGATTCATGGATCGGCACCAGATATCGCAGGAAAAGGAATCGCCAATCCGATTGCTCAAATTTGGTCTGCGGCTCTAATGTTAGAGCACTTAGGTCGTAAAGACTTGGCAAATGCAATTGTTACTTCAATAGAAAATGTCTTGCAAGAGGGACGAATCCGAACTCCGGATCTTGGAGGGAATTCGACCACTGAGCAAGTAGGAGATGCCATTGCGGAAGACGTGAAAAGTTTATTAGTGACAAAATGACCGAGGGGGAATTAGGATGGATTTAACGAATAAAGTAGCAATCATAACCGGTGCCGGTGGCGGAATGGGACAAGCAGTCATTCAACAATTTCTCGAAAAAGGGGCAAAAGTGACTGCAGTTGATATCAATGTGGATTCGATTGCACATTTACCTGAAGAATACCCTAATCATTTAACAGTAGTAAAAGCGAATTTGACGGATGAAGAGAGTGTTGCAGGTCTGATTCAAACAACGGTAGATACATATCAACAAGTGGATGTATTAGTAAACGTTGCGGGAATCGCGCAATCGGCAACGGACATTGAAAATGTGTCGCTAAAAGAATGGGAACGCATTATGGCCATTAATACAACAGCTGTATTCCTGACATGTAGAGCGGTCGTTCCTTTTATGAAAAAACAGAAGAATGGGTCCATCATTAATGTGGCTTCCATCTCGGCTGAAAGACCTCGCCCGGGTTTAAATGCTTATATTGCTTCAAAAGGAGCGGCGATTTCATTGACCAAGGCGTTGGCTATCGAATTGGCTCCGCACAATATACGCGTGAACGGAATCAACCCTGGCCCTTCAGACACGCAAATGCTTGGTGAATTTGCGGCGGCAGGAAGCGATGTAAATGAATCAAAAGAAAATACATTCCTGAAAAGTGTACCTTTAGGCAAACTAATTACACCTGAAGACATTGCCCATACCGCTGTCTATTTAAGCTCGGACCTTGCGAAAATGATTACAGGAAGTATTGTAAATGTCGACGGTGGACGCGGACTTTAATCAGAAAAGAGGACTTTTGAATGGAAACTGAAAATCGCTTAATGTATATAAATGGAGAATGGACAGAAAGCAGCGGAAAAGAAGTTTTCGCAACGAAAAATCCCGCTACCGGGGAAGTGTTGGCGAATGTACCTAGAG
>JGI24024J18818_10000271_pt1 | contig 18401 bp, 11 predicted proteins | sample Cruoilmetagenom2_FD_18818 | JGI IMG/M metagenome (IMG submission 18818) | reverse complement strand
GTATTCCTTATTCGATGCAAAAAAGTTAGTGGCTGCAAGTCTGAGGTGATTTGCCAGATTGCTTAGCCAAACATCAAGGGTGCTGATCAAAACCGTCGATATCCAGGCGGGAAAGCTGGTGGAATTTGCTGTGAAGATGTGATTTGAGAGAGCCTTCTAAGGGTCAGTTTGATGAAAGTTATGTATGAACGTACGCTGGGTACTTATTAGTTCACTAATTCCACCGCGTGCCAGATTTAGTAGATCGTCCAGGGTATTGCGGGAGAATGGTTTCCCTTCTGACGTACATTGGACTTCAATAAAGTTGCCCTCGCCGTCCATAACAATATTGGCGTCAACATCTGCTTGGCTGTCTTCTTCATAGCAGAGATCAAGCATTACGGAACCATTATAGACACCGGTGCTAACAGCTGCGATTTCAGTATGTAATGTGTCATCGGGTATTTGCTCGTTGGCAACTAATTTGTTGAGGGCGAGAGCTAGAGCTATGTATCCTCCGGTTATGGCGGCCGTCCTGGTTCCTCCATCTGCCTGGATCACGTCGCAATCCAGAATACAAGTTCTCCTCCCAAGTTTTTTTAGATTAACAGCCGCTCGTAGACTGCGACCGATTAACCGGCTGATCTCCATCGTGCGTCCTCTGGGTTTCAGTGTCTCTCGTGGGGACCTTTGTTGGGTGGAGCGTGGCAGCATGGCATATTCGGCTGTGATCCAACCGTGGTCTTTTCCCTGGGTGATTATCCAGTGTGGAACTTCCTCCAAGATTGTCGCGTTGCACAAGATTTTTGTTTTACCAAAAGATATCAGTACTGATCCTTCAGGATAATCAGTGTAATTTGGTGTGATAATCACTTCTCGGAGTTCGTTTAATTTGCGGCCATCTGTACGCATTATTAGGCATCCTTCATTATGCTATATCCATGTCTGTCCATCGGTGTATTTTACCATTCAAGCGAGCAGTTGATTAGGAAGCTGGACGATAAAACTTATCATTCATTGGCTATAATCTTGGCAAGACGCACCAAGAGAATCACCCCATGATCCTGGCATTTGTCGACAATTTGATGTTAGCCGTTCGTTTGGAAACGATTGCTGTGCGTCTTTGCAGTTTATGTTGCCGTGAAGTAAACGCGAAATGCTGAGTGAAAGTTTTGGGATTGGAGAAAGTTATGCGATAATATATCAGAATTGACGTCTCACTAGAATTTCATCACAGTAAAAGAAAGGAAGATAGATAATGAAGATAGAAGTACGGCAGGGTAGCATCGTGGAAGAGGCTGCGGACACATTGATCGTGAATTTATTTGAGGAGGTATCGAAACCTGGTGGCGGAACTGGGGTTGTAGATAGCGCTCTGGATGGTGCAGTCAGCGAAATGATTGCCCTGGGTGATCTGACCGGGAAATCAGGAGAGGTTTCTGTAATTTATCCACGCGGGAAATTACCAGCCAAGCGGGTGATTATAGTCGGTCTAGGAGATGCGAGTGATTTTGGAATTGAAGAAGTCCGCCAGGCTTCTTCGACTGCTATCAAGCGCGCGCGGGAGCTGAATGCAAAAGAAATTACTACGATTGTCCACGGCGGGGGGATTGGTGCACTTCCCATCAGATCTGCCGCGCAGGCTCTAGTGGAGGGATCTCTCCTGACTTCTTATAATTATTTGAAGCGTATGGGTAATCATGGCCGATCCGATGATATTGCTTCACTTACGCTTGTTGAAATTGATGCGCATAAGATAGAAGATATAAAACACGGAGTAAAAATAGCCGAGGTGTTAGTCGGTGGTGTTTTCTTAACCCGAGATTTAGTTAACCTACCTCCAAATGTGGCTACACCGACAAAGATGGCAGATGCGGCCAGTGAGATCGCTGATCTAGATAATATGAATGTGCTGATCGGTGATCGAGAGTGGGCTTCTGACTATAAAATGGGAGCATTTTTGGCTGTAGCACTTGGCGCTGGTGAACCCCCAAAATTTATTGTGTTAGAGCATAATAGCGAGCGCCATGATTTGCCTGTGATTGTCCTGGTAGGGAAAGGAATCACGTTTGATTCAGGCGGCATTTCCCTCAAGCCTGGTGAAAAAATGGGTGAAATGAAATCTGATATGGCCGGCGCTGCCGTTGTATTGGGTGTGATGAAGGTTGTTGGCGAACTTGGTTTACCGCTGCGCGTGATCGGCATAACGCCGTGTACTGAGAACATGCCAGATGCAAACGCCTACAGGCCGGCGGATGTAATAACAGCGAGTAATGGAAAGACTATCGAGATAGTGAATACGGATGCAGAAGGGAGAATGATCTTGTCGGATGCGCTTGTTTATGCAGATAGATATCAGCCCGATGCAGTCATTGACCTGGCAACGCTGACAGGCGCTTGTGTAATTGCGCTTGGGAAAGGTATCTCAGCGGGTCTCTTCAGTAACGACGAGACCTTACAAGAACGACTTGTAAAGAGTGGAAACATAACCAAAGAGCGTGTTTGGCCTCTGCCATTGTGGGATGACTACAAGAAAGCCATTAAGTCTGATGTAGCTGACATAAAAAATACGGGAGGTCGTTATGGTGGAGTTGGGACCTCGGCGATTTTTCTTAAAGAGTTTACAAACTATCCATGGGCGCACATCGATATCGCCGGCATGGCTTTAGCGGATAAAGAGAAGGGCTACGTAACCAAAGGTGCAACAGGTTATGGCGTGAGATTGCTTGTGGATTTGCTGCAAAATTGGTAGATAATAGCTCGTGAGTGCATGGCTCTTGGCTTAAACGAGCATCTGTCAGACATTGACCGGAACATCTTGAGGCGATAAAATTAAGGCCTAGCTAATGATAAAAGGGTCCAGTGATGCCAATATATGAATATAGGTGTGTTGATTGCCAGGAACAGTTTGAGGCTTTGCGTCCCATGAAGGACGCGGATGAATCGATAAGCTGTCCAGTTTGTGATGGTCTCAATACTAAACGTACGCTCGCAGTATTCTATGCCCAAAGTGGTGGGCGTGTCCTGGCAGGTAGTCAGCCAAACTGTACTGTTTGCAGTGCTCAGAGTTGTTCTTCGTGTGGCAGGTAGACGTGAAAGGAAGAATCATATGAGTGAATTCTACGAACTCCTGGCGGTCGTATTTGACGATGTAGATGATGCCAGACATGCGCTCACATTACTGATCGAGAAACGAAAGAAGGGGGAAATATCGATTTTCGATATTGCAGTGGTCGAAAAGGGTGAAAATGGAGAAGCCAATATAAAGGAGCCAGGCGATGTCGATGCCAAGCATGGCGCAGTCTTTGGCGCGATTGCGGGTGGGCTGATCGGTTTGATTGGTGGGCCGATTGGTGTAGTAGTTGGAGTCGCTGGGGGCGCAATTACTGGGGGCGTCGCGGCCGAGCGAATTGACCTGGGGTTCTCCAATGAATTCCTACATGATCTGGCTGAAGCTTTAAAACCTGGTCATTCCGCGATTGTCTTGATTTGTGAAGAAGAAGCGAGCGAGTACGTGATTGCGGTGATTGCGAAGTTAGGGGGGATTGTTCTGCGTCATGCGCTAAAGCAAGAAATTGTTGCCCAGTTGGTTGAGGCTCAAAAAGAATAAATTTCAGATAAAACTTTGATAATTGAATTGCAGGCTCTTGGCGCTCTACAGGGATTCCAGTAGGACAGCCTCTAATTTTTTGGCCATTGAATTACGAGAATGATGTTCTATCGTGTACTTTCTTCCTGATTTACCCATCTCCTCTCTAGATCGGTGGGCATTTTTTAGAGATAATAATGACTCGGCCATTCGAACGGGATCCTCAGGCGGTGTGTACATGCCTCCTTTTGCTCGCTCCATGACATGACGTGCTTCACCATCAATACTGAGCAAAATTGGTCTCTCGCACGCCCAGGCGTCGAAAATTTTAGAAGGAAGCGCACCTTTAAATAAGTCCATCTTTCTTAGAGGTATCAATGCAACATCGGATGTTGAAAGATAGTCAGGGATTACGTCTCGGGGTTGCTCGGGCAAGACCAGGATATTGGTTAACTGATTCCTGTGAATTAAATTCAAGATTAGTTCTTTGGTTGGTCCTTCGCCGACCATAATGATTTGAACATCTGTGTTATCTCTCAATATCTTGGCAGCTTCGACAACGGTTTCAAGTCCCTGGGCAATACCGAATATACCCGCATATATCGCTACAAACTTATCATCTATATACAGCTCTTCTCGCAATCTTAATCGGCTTGCGGGACGATATTGAAATAAAGTTGTGTTTGCTCCATTGGGTATTAAAGCGAGCTTATTCGCGTGAATCCCCCGTTCTACAAGACGCTGATAGATACCTTTGGTAACCACCACAATCTTACGAGCGCCTCGATAGCAGCTATTTTCTAAGCTGTTCGCCCACGAAATATATCTCGGATTGGATAATTCGCCTAGGGCGACGGCTGATTCAGGCCATAGGTCCCTAACTTCAAATACGAATGGTATTCTCTTGACAAAATTTGTAGATAACGCTGCAGCCCCAACGAACAATGGGGGAGAGGTTGCATAAATTAAATCGTATCTACCCCTAGCAAGTAAAAGGCTGGCTGCAGATGCATTAACCATATATGATGTATAGAATAGGATGCGGGAACGAAAATTTTTGACCGGTGTGGTTTTCACCCAGACGCGAATGACATCGATGCCGTCTAACACCCTTCGCTGGTAAACGACGCCGCGATAACCTGAGTGGATGATCCCCTTTGGGTGGTTGGGGACTTCAGAGATCATAGTGACATGATGTCCCATGATCACCAGGTTTTGCGCCATTTCATATGCGCGCGTCTGGGTGGCTCCAATTTCAGGTGGGAAATATTGCGAAAAATAGAGTATACGCATGGATAATTGGTTTTGGTTAATTTTGCTTTGAGAGGATGTCTTGGTAAACGCCTAGTAACGAGGTCTTAGAAACTTCCCAGTTATACTTTCTCTCAGCAGCTCGACGCCCATTTGCTCCGAGGCGTTGGCGTTCATTCTCGTCGCTTAATATCTGTATGGCTTGAGCAATTTGTGGGGCAGTAGGTTTATCGATCACGATTCCACACTTATCTGCTCTAACAATATCGGCAATTTCCCCTAGGTCTGTAGTGATGATGGGTTTACCAAATTTCATTGCTTGAAATAATGCGTTTGGTGAACTGAACCGGCTGTTTCCAGAAGCTGCGTATAGCCCATAGTAAATTGTGTCAGCCAGGTGAAAATAAGATTCAATCTCAGCATGTGGAATCCATCCTGTATACTGGACTTGAGGATAGTTGGGCAGTTCGGCCTCGATTTGTTTGCGTTGCGATCCGTCCCCAACCAGTAATACGGTAGCATCTTTATAAATATCGGTTGCATGGATGAGTGGGAGGATAGCCCTGGCGGAGGTAAATCCACCGATATAGGCGACAAGATATGCTTCTTCCCGTATGCCCGCATCCGAACGAGAAATTACGCGAGGTTGTTTGCCCCAAACAGGTTGATAATTACCAACGATAGAGACGCGACCTCCTAGCGTTCTAAAGTGTCTGGCCAACAATTCGTTAATTGTGATCATTTTGCACGCTCTCTTGGCCATGAAATTATCAAGGAGCAGTAATAATTGGTACAGAAACCTGCCAACTTGTTGCCTCATCTGTTCAGGATAATATTCGTGGGCGTCATATATCCAAGGAATATTAGTCTTGCGCGAATATAAATATCCAATCGGCGTTGTATCCAAATCGTGACAGTGAAGTATATCTGGTTTTAATTCTTTAACTATATTGAGAGCTTGATACCAAAAGCGAGGTATATGTAATACTTGCTGCGGACCGCTGGCATAACTGGAAGGAATTGTTATCCTGCGAATGGTTATCCCCTCGTAAACCTCCTCGGTAGGAAATTCAGATCTTCGATCCCAACAAAGGATAGAGACTTTATATCCATTTTTCTTGAGGCTGGAAGCCTCCTTTAAAACCCGGGGGTCTGGACGGAAAGGGTTTGATAGCAACATAACAACATTCATGGCGACACATTGCCAGCTAATTGGTAGTAAATTTGTTCGATACGTTTCATCCAGATTTTGTGATCAGCACGATTTTTCATCGCCTTGGATGCGTTATGCCCGAGCTTATCCAACATGATTTTATCCGATAGGAGTCGAATAATGGCCTTGCCAATGGCAGGGGCATCACCAACAGGAACAAATAGGCTATCTTTTTCGTCTTTCGCCCAATCATGGAGGCTGGGTAAATCACTAAGAACGACTGGGGTGCCGCAGGCCATACATTCCAGCACCGAATTAGGGGTTCCATCCGAGGATGGGACGGATATTGCTAAATCTGATGCTCGGTAATAATTAGCGAGCCGAGAGTCATCGTTCATTCCGCCTACATAATTTACTGCATACGTGCTGTTATTCTGTTTTATGATTTTTTTGAACTGTGAAAATACATCTTTATCCTGATTGTAGGTGAAAACAATGAAACGGGTTTGCGGGATTTGTTGAAGCACGAGTGGTACTGCTTTGGCAATATCCAATGGATTGTAGAGCCAATTCATAGACCTGATGCTGAGGATCGTGGGATTTGGCTCTATGGAAAGTTTGCGGCGTATTTTCCCTTTATTCGCGCCTGGATGGAATGTGTCTAAATCTACACCGCGATATACAACCTCGCGTTTATCTGGATTGCCTCCAAATGCGAGAACCTTATCGAATAGATCATTTGAGACACATAGTATGTAATCTGCATTTCGAAGTGTTGATTTAGTGAATCGTTGAAACAGCGATGAGCGTTTTTGCAGCAAATTTATATCTGACCCCATAGCGGTGATCAAGAATGGGTGAAAACCGGTCATATAACCCAGCCAGCCAGCACCAACAGCACCGAGGGCGTGGAGTATATCAGGTTGAAGTTGACGAACTATCCTTCTGGCCTCTAACCCCCATCTAAGGTATCGATATTTTCTTGTATTCGTAATATCGCTGAGGTCATAAATGGTTACTCCGCTTGGTGGGTCAATCACTGGTTTGTGCTCGCCAATTAAATAAACATCATGCCCACGTTCGTAAAAATATTTCACCCACCTGTGTGTATGGACGCTATTCGGATTGGCGATACAGCATATCTTCATGATGGTTTGATAGGAAAACTGTGAACATCTATGAGTGGGAACTACCTCTGATTGAAGATCGTATTTGTTGCACGGTAGCATCCCACGAAAAAATTTCAACGGCTAATTGGCGGGCTCGCTTGCCCATCTGCCTGCGTGTGTCCATATCAGTATCTAAAAATGTTAGAATTTTTTGCTTAATATCGTAAGGATCACCCGGAGAAAATAAATAACCGATATTATATTCCGATATAAATTCTAATCCATTAACCTGGGAAGCAATTATCGGTCTGCCGCAGGCCATGTATTCATAAACTTTCAACGTCGAATAGCCGCTTAGGAGCGACTTTTTTGGGGCAGCGAGAAGGTCGCAGGCAGAGATATAAGTTGGGATGTCCTTGTATGGCCGTTTTCCCAAAAAGTGAACGCGATCCATGATATTTAACTTTTTGGCAAGAGCTTTCAGGTTATCTCTCTCTGATCCATCGCCGATAATTAAGAGGTTAATCGAGGCAGATGTTTCGATTAACGATAGCGAAACTAACAGGTCGTCAGTCCCTTGCCAGGCTGTGAGGCTCCCCACAAATCCTATGTATATGATGTCTTTGGTCAACCCTAAAGTTTTTTTACTCTCATCTTTATCTCGGGGAGTGAAAGTATCGGTATTAACTCCGTTGCGGGCGATTGTAATTTTCTCCTTGTTTATACCTATTCTTGTTAAATAAGCTGCGATATTCGGTGTTACAGCGATGATGTGATCTGCATATCGTGTGATGCAGACAAGAGATAAATGACGCAAATATTGTACCGGGGCGATTAACCAGCGTTTGTAACCTGGAGTAGATTTGATGGAAAGCATTTGCTCTTCACGCCATATTCCATTAACCTCTACAACCCCAGGGATTTTAGATAATTTCGCAAATAGAAGTGGACCAAAACCGAAGGCAGATGAGCGGATATAAACAATATCAACCTTATTGTATCTTTTCAAGTTTAGTAAAGCAACGAATATCTTTATCGTACTGAATATGTATCCCAGATTATTCGGTCGCATTGAAATCGGTTTGTATGAGATTGAAGAGATGTTTGATCCGCCGCCGATCGGGCTTCCTTTGGAATACGTAATAAGAGTCACATCATCGTATTTCGAGAGAGCCAGGCAGAATTCAGTTGCATGAGTTCGTGCTGCGCTGTATTCTGATAAATCGTGTTCAACAACAACAAACCAATTCATAGGAGGATAATAATTATGGAACTTCGCCTTTCGATTATTGATGTGCGATAGTGCTGTCGTAAAAACTCGTACTACTTACCAACCGAACAAATCATAATCGAACGAATAGTATTAGGCAAGAAGGTGTGACACCCAGGAAAAACAGCATAGGGTATTATGCGAGGATTCTTGCAGTCTATTTCGAATTATTTTATGGTAAGCTTGTTTGATATCATAGGTAGAGTATCCTATTGGGTAGGAAGGTCAATAAAGAGTCTATGACAACTAAACTTAGCCGGTTTTGTGACGGTTTGATGGAAGCGCTCTGGCTAGCAGCAATTATCGTTATTCCGCTGTTCTTTAATGTTTATTCGAGCCGAATATTTGAACCTGATAAGATAGCAATACTGCGGACAATCAGTTTGTTGATTGTTGGTGCCTGGTTGGTAAAGATTGTTGAACAAGGGGGAGTTAGTTGGGACTCGATAAATAAGGGTGAAGCACCGTTAAAATCGATACTTAAAATTCCTTTAATAGCACCAGTCGCGGGGTTAGCGGTCGTTTATGTAATTGCTACAATCTTTTCGGTTTCGCCAACGATCAGCTTACTGGGGTCGTATCAGCGGTTACAAGGAACATATACGACTTTATCCTATCTGGTAATATTCGCGGCCATCGTTGGGAATTTGCGTTCCAGAAATCAAGTCGAAAAAATAATTACAGTTGTCATTGTAACCAGTCTCCCTATTGCTCTGTATGGAGTTCTGCAACGTTATGGTTTAGATCCGGTACCATGGGAGGGAGACGTTGCTGTTCGGATTGCGTCTAGTTTGGGGAATTCTATCTTCGTTGCAGCATATGTAATTATGGCCTTCCCGCTCACGATAGGTCGTATTGTTAATCATTTTCGAGCAATATTGGAAGATGATGGCCATGTGATTATCCATATGGTGAACGCTACTGCTTATGTTTTTATTGCAGCTCTACATGTAATCGCTCTATATCTTAGCGGCAGCCGCGGCCCTGCGATGGGCTGGCTATCGAGCACCTTCTTCCTGGGTTTGCTGCTTATTATCGCGCTGAGAAAGCGATGGATTGTGATTTTGGTGCTAATTGCCAGCCTCCTCATCGGAGGAATTTTCTTCATTTTTAATATTGAACAAGGACCGTTTGAAAATTTGCGTAACTCGACGGCCATCGGTCGCTTTGGTAGATTACTGGATCCGGAGAGCAACAGCGCTCTTGTTCGACGTTATATCTGGGAAGGTGCAGCAAACCTGGTCGCACCTCATGATCCACTGCAGTATCCGGATGGATCATCAGATATGTTCAATTTGATCAGGCCCGTCGTAGGGTACGGACCTGAAAGTATGTTTGTTGCATATAATCCATTCTACGTGCCAGAGTTAGGACGAGTTGAGAGACGTAATGCATCTCCTGATCGCTCGCACAACGAGACATGGGATGCTTTGATCACGACAGGGGCACTCGGGTTGATTGTTTATGTTATCTTATTCACGGCGATTTTTTACTATGCGATTAAGTGGTTGGGGTTTATTTCAGATCAACGTCAACGGATTCTTTTTTGGCTAATCTATGTCGTTGGGGGAGTTGCCGGGGCGGTCGGATTAAGTCTTTGGCGTGGAATTCCTTACGCCGGCGTGGGTTTACCATTTGGTTTGGTATTGGGGTTGTTTGTTTACTTGTTTTTGGTTTCGCTCTCCCAACGCTATGATAGACAAGAAACCAAGGAGCAAGTTGAAAGATATCTTACTCTATCGATCCTTGTATCTGCTATCCTGGCTCATTTTCTGGAAATTAATTTCGGGATCGCTATTGTCGCGACCAGGACATATTTTTGGATTTTTGCGGCGTTGTTACTCGTCGTGGGTTTTATACTGCCTCTAAAAGGCGAGTACGGAATTGGTCCTGGTGGCACCCAAGAAATAAAGCGAAGCGAAAAAGATATCCAGATAAGCGAAAAAAATTTGCGGTCGGGTAAGGCGAGGAAGAACCATGCTGCGAGGGGACAAGAACGAAAGCGAAAAAATAAGTTAGGCAGAGCTAGGGGGCAATTGCCGGGCTGGATGATGGATGCCATTGTCCCCGGGCTACTCACCGCCATTATCCTCGTAACTCTGGGTTATGATCTAATCGGTAATCCACGCAACATGGGAAGCGCTTTTTCGATACTCTGGATGTCATTGACACAGCTGGAAAGGGGAGCGTCGATTGGCATCATCCTGATGATGTTGTTTACCTGGATTATTTCTGGTATTTTGCTTGCCTTGGAAATTCGGCATTTTCAACAAAGTGGAAAAGATTATCGTAATGGAGATCTAAAATACGTTTTATTTGTTTTAGGGGTTTCACTCATTTTAGGAGTCCTGTATTGGATGTGGCATACCTATGGACTGGCCACTTTGGCATTAGGGACGGCAAGTACCCTGCAGGAATTGATTGCACAAGTAGCCAAGTACGAAAATCTGTTGACAAAATATTATGTGTATGTGTTCTTGTTAGTTATTGGAGTTGCTATTGGATTATCTGCTGCCCGTGCAGAAGCTCGCATTGTGAAGAAATCATGGACATCACGCGGCGCTGTTGCCTCAATAATTATTTTACCCATGATAATCGTGTTAGCAACTTATTCAAACTTAAATGTTATCAAAGCAGATATCGCATTTCGAATAGCAGGTTCTTTTGCTGGGCCAAATCAATGGCCAGTGGCAGTCGAAATATTCAAACGAGCAAATCGGCTTGCNCCGGGTGAAGATTTTTATTATCTTTCGTTGGCTGGTGCATATTTTGAGCAGGCCAAGTCGATAGAAGATCCAGCCGAACGCGACCAGATGATGATAAGGGCAGAACAAGACTTGTTGCGTGCTCAAGAACTCAATCCATTAAACACAGATCATACGGGCAATTTAGCACGTCTTTATAATTTGTGGGCATCTTATGCTGAAGATTCGCAAGTACGCGATAATCGTTTGCAAAAATCATCATCTTGTTATGCGACCGCTGTTACCCTGAGCCCTAACAATTCGCGCATTTGGGATGAATGGGCACTCCTGTTTTTGAATGGATTCCAGCAGCCCGATGAGTCGTATCGATTGCTTAATCATGCGCTTGAGATTGACCCAGAATATGACTGGACTTATGGTTTGCTGGGAGATTATTACGTTCGGCTCGCGAATCAGATTGACGATCCTGATGAGAAAAAAACTGTGCTTGAAATGGCTGTTGAAAAATATGAAACTGCGCTGAAATTTGTCAAATATTATGAAGCTCAGAATAAATATGGGTACATTTTGAATTTGGCTGGAACTTATGCGCAATTAAATAAAATCAATCTGGCTATTGAGACGTATGAACAGGCCCTAAATATCGCAAGGAGCAGTGATATCTGGCGTATCGAAGATACATTAGCGCGACTCTACTTCCAGAATGGCGATTTGGAGAGAGCATTGATCCATGCTAGGAATGCATATCTAGTTGCTCCCGAAAATTACAAAGAACGAATTGAGAAATTTATTTTCCAGCTTGGGGGAACCCCACAATAATGCTTTGGTTAGCATTTGTAATCTCTGTAATTTGCAGCTTGATTGCGATCCCGCTCGTCCGAAAAATGAGCTTGCAGCGAGGCTTTGTGGCGAATCCGCGGAAAGACCGNTGGCACGAAAAACCTACTGCCACTCTTGGTGGAGTTGGCATAGTAATCGCATTTGGTGTCGGTGTGCTCGCTCTGCGAATTACTTATGGTCCAATAAAAATTGTGTCTGGTTCCGGCACCCTGGTACCTCTGTGGGCATTCCTCTCTGGCTCGATATTTATATTCTGTCTGGGATTATTCGACGATTTGAGACCGTTATCCCCACCTATTAAGTTGGCAGGGCAACTGATGGGGGCGGCAATTGTGGTTTTGNTTGGTTTTACAACAGATTTTTTTTCACCTCGTATTGAAAATAGTACACAGGCCCAAATATTAAACGTGCTGCTGACTTTCATTTGGATTGTTGGTTTGACAAATGCAATAAATTTGTTAGATAATATGGATGGTTTAGCGGGGGGCATATCATTAATCACTGCATTAATCCTCAGTTTTTTATTTTGGAACGCAGGAAGTTATGGCTTGCTAACGATATCTCTGGCGTTGGCTGGAAGTCTGTTTGGTTTCTTATTCTACAATTTCCCACCCGCGTCTATATTTATGGGGGATAGCGGGAGTCTGTTTCTGGGATTTACACTCGCCGTATTGGCTATAGCCAGACAACCACAAGCATCGAATGTATTTGCTGTATTAGGTGTTCCCACTTTATTATTTTTGTTGCCGATTCTGGACACTGGGTTGGTCACCTTTACTCGCATGATGAGAGGACAATCTCCGGTTGAAGGGGGGAGCGACCACACATCACACCGGCTGATTGCATTCGGATTAAACGAAAAGCAGGCCGTGATATTTCTTTATAGTGTGGCAATAATTTCTGGAATTGCTGCGATATCCATCGAAACCCTGGGTTACTGGTTGAGCCTGGTGTTCGTGCCTATATTGGTGTTGTCGTTGGCCCTGCTGACTGGTTACCTTGGGGGAATGAAAATTGTGAAAGATGATAAGAATCAATCAGTAAGCAATGGAGTTGTTTCGCGCTTAATATTCACGCTCACTTATAAAAGAAGGCTATTTGAACTAATCCTTGATGTGGTAATGATAGGAATTGCTTATTATCTGGCTTATTTAATACGGTTTGGGCTAATTTTAGAAGTTGAGACTTTTACCCAATATGCGAAATCGTTGCCAGTGGTAGTTATTGTGACGATTTTGTCGTTTATTGTTATTGGAGTTTACCGTGGCGTCTGGAAGTACGTGGGCATAAATGACCTAATGCGCTATTTCGGATCGGTGCTGATGAGTTTCGTGCTCATATCGATCTCTGTGGCACTGATTTATCCTGATGATGAGTACGAGGTAGTTATTTTCGTATTATATGCACTAATTTTATTGTTGGGTCTAGTCACAACGCGTGCATCATTCCGTATGTTGGATATGGCGTCCATTCAGTTGCGCTACAGGCGCCCGAATCGTGTTCATAGTAGTGAAAGCGAGATGGTGCAGACGAACGAGAACGCGGAACAGAGGGTGTTAATTATCGGAGCGGATAATGCGGGTGAAATGGCTTTGCGTTGGATACAGTTAAACCCCCAGCTGAAATACTATCCAATAGGTATTATCGATGACGATCCCTATCTTGTGGGAAGAAAGATTCACGGAGTAAGCGTCATTGGTAACAGCGACCAAATTGAAGATATCCTTGATTCGAACAAGATAGATGGGGTGATATTTACAACATTGGGTGCACAAAAAGACACAGGAGGCGATATAGTGTCAATCTGCAATCGAAAAGGTTGTTGGGTTAGAAATTTGCGTCTCGAATTTGAATTTATTCAGTGATGATCTGGAAAACCTTCCACCTGGCTTAACTAAATCACTTATTCGTTATTCTCCAGTTTAGTTAACTTCCTTTCAAGACGAGCTATTCGATGTTCTAGCTCGGGTATCCATCTGCTCCGATTTATCATCTGCCTCAGCCCACTTGTTGTTGGATTGAGGAGGCTATTGATTGCAGCTTGGGTCCAATCCAGCGCTGTGGAAAAATCTCCCTCTTTGTGTTCGTAATATTTGGCCAACTCAATAAATGCCGGTATATGATTGATGTGTGCGGCCTTTTCCCAAAGGGAGATCGAAACCCGGTAATTGTTCTCGCGTTTGTGGATACGAGCAAGTCGCATCAAGCCATCTATGTATACAATCTCTGGAACGCGGTCAGAACTAACATCTTTGTGCTCCAGGCCGGTGCGGTATAAGCGGGTAGCCAATCTTGTCTCGCCCAATTCCTCGAACAGTTTGCCTAATGCAATAACATCCACGCCGTATTCAGCAGCAGCCTCCAAGGGATTAGATAGTAATTTCGCTGTATGATTGAATAAAGCGGCAAGCGAAACGATATCCATAGCGTTGTGGTAAATCACTTGTTTCAGCAACGATGCATCTCCGGTGTTAAGAAAATTAAAATAAATTTGAGGTATTTCCCAACCGGGTATATCCTCATCGGTGCGGATCGTGCCAAGAATATGATGTTCAAGATTCCCTAAAGTTCGACTCGGGAGACGGTCGCGCCATAGGCGACGTGATAGGTGCAGAAGATCTATATGGGGATAATCTGTAAATGGATCAGGCCATCTGTGTGTGACATACCTGGTTCTCAATAGAGGAAGATCGAATGACTTGCCATTAAAGGTCACAATTGCACTGCACGTGGCTAATAATTGTTCAAGTGCATACAATTGTGCTGCTTCTTCGATTGGATCACGCATAAGCAGCTGTGTGAGATGAAAATCTTTATCGATAAAACGCCCTACTCCGATCAGAAAAGCATAGGTGCCAGTTCCGCCAGATAAGCCGGTTGTTTCAGTGTCGATAAATGCAAATGACTGAGGGGGAAATACTTTAATGTCCTGCTCGCCCGACCATCGCGCTAATCCATCCAACGCGGCATACCTGGATAATACTTCTTTGCCATGTTGATGCGGATCCGGATACACCTTGTCAACTGCAAAAGTTTCTCCTTGGGGAGTATTTAAAATTTTCCCTGAAAGGATTTCTTCCAGTTTGTGATTGGCTTCGTGCTTTTCTAAATCGCTGGATGGAGGTGAAGTAAGCTGATCTACACCGACTTGAACCCCAAGCGATCTTAATTTCTTGGAGATCGATGGCATGTACTGATTTTACCATTGAAAGCCAGGCTGCCCGTGCAGCAGGCTTGCCAGATGTGTAAATTATTGATTGCCAATCAGTTCTTGTAGGATTGCCAGCGCTTCAATTTTCCCTCCCTGGCCATGCTCGCCACCGGGTCCAACACAAGATGGGCAGCCATTGGGACAGTTGCAGGCTGCAACCAAGTCTACTGCCCGTCCAATTAATTGTTCATGAAATTCGTATAGTTTCTGGCTTAGCCCTATACCAGCGGGTATCTGATCATAAAGGATTATCGCGGGATTCCCGTTTGCGAGCGGTGAATTTGGATCTGCGTGGACACCAATATCGCGTATGTCGCACATAAGGAATAATGGTGCGAGGTGTCCAAATACGTAGGCTACACCTGCTAATCCACTTCGCACTCGAACATTCCTCTCAACACGCCGGTGGCACCTTGGACAAAGGGTGATCAGGTTCTCGAGTGCGTTGGCCTGATGGCGAATTTGAGACATTCGAAATGGGATTTTATGATGGACATCAAATGAGCGCTTTGCTTCCTGAGCGCCGCATATCTGACAGCGGTAGCCGTCCCTCGCGCGTACTTGCTGGCGTTTTTTGTTCCATTCTGGACCATAGTCATTTGGATCATTTTTCCACAATTCTGATTCACGCAGCATCTCTACCGTTGTTTCTGATAAGGAGAGCCAATAGGCTGTAGTTTCTAATTCCGTTGGCGGCAGGGATAGCTCCCGGATGTCAATTTGCTCATGCGAAAACCACTTGATCAATCGATAACCAATTACTTGCGATGTTACCTTAACTTCACCGTAGGATTTTACAGCTCCTCTGACACTTGATTCAGAGATTTGTTGAAGAAGTTGAATTTCGGTACTTCGGCGCGGTTCAGTGAAGTAATCCGAATCAGTTTTACTTAGCCAGGCGATATTATTTTCTAAATCTAGCTCGCTCACCAAGTAGGGCTCCCCTTCGTGCAGGTAGATGGCATTTGGGTGGGCCATCCACATTGCGCTAATTTTATCCAAGACTCCGATTGTATTCGATCTACTGGAGTTATCGTTGAGTTGATCTACTGCTATTTGGAGGGTCACGTTATCGGTCGTCGTGCTGCGTAAGGAAATAGCTTGAGCGGGAGATTGGTCTACCATCCAGAAATATCGCTCTCCTGATTCGTGCAGTTCTCCATTGTGCGTGAGGAATTCCAGAATTTCTTGTACAACTTGTGGTTCAGCAAGTCCAAAATTTTCCCCATGTTCAAAACTAAGTTCAAATGCGGCACATTTAATATGTGCGAGCAGGATCAACAGGTTGTCTGGGTCAATTAAGGCTTGCTCAGGAGCACGTTCAAAAATAAATTCGGGATGAAGTGCTAGAAATTGGTCCAAAGGATCAGCAGTAGCAACTAATATTGCCAAGGAACTCTTTTCACCCCGTCCGGCACGCCCCGCCTGCTGTAAAGTCGCCGCAATCGTGCCTGGATAGCCAACCATTAATACTGCCCCCATACCACCTATATCTATGCCTAATTCAAGTGCGTTTGTTGCTACAACTACTTTGACTACACCTTCGCGAATTCCTTGCTCGATCGCTCGACGTTGTCCGGGCAAATAACCACTTCGATAACCACGTATGAACTCTTGGTTCTTCATATCCGATGCATGGCCTTTATCGCGTAAATACGAGAGGATAAGTTCGATTGTGCGCCGCGATCTGCCGAAGATTATGGATTGAATATCATATGCCAGCAAGTCGTCTGCCAGTCGAATGCTCTCGTGTATCGCACTGCGGCGTAATCCGAGCTCTTGATTTACTATGGGTGGATTGTAGATAATGAATTCCTGATCTCCTCGGGACGAGCCGTCGGTGTCAAGCAAGATTACGCTCTCTTCTATCAAGCGTTCTGCTAATTCGACCGGGTTGGCAATAGTAGCGGAGGTGAGGATAAATTGCAATTTCCCACCATAAAAATTTGTGATTCTTTTCAATCTCCGGATTACGTTCGCCACGTGTGAACCAAATACACCACGATATGTGTGTATTTCGTCTATAACGATATAGTTTAGATTGGAAAAGTAGGTATCCCAAAATGTATGCTGCGGCAGAATGCCATAGTGAAGCATGTCTGGATTAGTTAAGATAATCCTCGCGTTTGAACGAATAAGCGGGCGTGATTTGGTTGGAGTATCGCCGTCATAGACTGATATTGGATTAGGTTCCCCGAGATGACCACGTGACAGTTCCGGTGAATCATGTAAATGATTGTGAGAATCTTCTGTAATTAATTCGTTAGAAATTTGATCTGTCAGATTACTCAAGATTTGGGCTTGGTCTTGAGCGAGCGCTTTTGTGGGGAATAAATAGAGCGCACGCATTGACGGATCGTTTAGAAAACGATCTACGATTGGTATGTTATAGCATAATGATTTCCCGCTGGAAGTGCCTGTGGCGACGACGATACTTTGTAGGTTCTCCATACAATCCCAAGCCACCAGTTGGTGTGAATATAACGCCTCGATGCCATTTCGTTTGAGGGCATTTACGATGGCAGGATGGAGCGTACTAGGAAATGGTCGAGTATCGGATGCCCTTGCAGGAAAAGAATGCTTGGCATAAATATTTGATGCGATTGTTGGATCCGCATTCCAGCGGCTAATTAATTTCTTTGTGGACATTTTTTGACAATGGTATGCATGAGAATTATTAGTTTCGTGATGTTACGAAATAACTGCTATTCCAAAGTTTTTCGTAATGCTGCACTTCTTCTACCCATTTGGAGTCAGACCATCCCAATTCAGGCTGGACGATCGTCCGAATTTTATCTATGTATTGCAATGCACCATTCTGTACTGTATTCCCCAACCTCGTTCGGCGTAATAAGAGATCGTCCAGGTGGATCACTCCTTCTGAATGTGCGCTGTGACGTAGTTCAGCCCACAGCGTTGATGTCCCTGGGACGTATTCGACCTCATTTGGTCCTGCATGTTTGACAATCGATGATGCGTTTCTACCGTATCTACCACTCAACCGGATCTGCAAATCGGTCGGAAGGTCTTCTAAATCATCAGCAAGCAGGTTATTGTTTTCAGGACTTAGAATGGGGTGCTTTTTATGTAAACTGGATAATCGGGGAAATTGGTGCTTAATACGATTTAACGCTTCATAAGCCATTAACCGAAAAGTTGTCAATTTACCACCCGTTATGGTGAGTAAACCATCTTTGTACCAAAGGATGTGTTCTCGAGACTCTTTAGATGGGTTTTTTTTGCCGGTATTAATGACAGGTCTTATACCCGATAAGGTTGAAAGAACATCTCCTA
>JGI24024J18818_10000268_pt1 | contig 18412 bp, 22 predicted proteins | sample Cruoilmetagenom2_FD_18818 | JGI IMG/M metagenome (IMG submission 18818) | reverse complement strand
GAGGTTGTAGAAGCCCTTAAAATAGCGATTGAAGCAGCAAAACAGCGTGAGGAACCGGTTGATCACATCCTATTTCATGGGCCGCCCGGCCTTGGGAAAACGACACTTGCACATATTATTACCCATGAAATGGGCGGCAATCTCACGACGTCTTCCGGACCTGCTTTAGAAAAAGGGGGAGACCTCATCGGCATTCTAACCCATTTAGAAGACAGGGACATCCTCTTCATCGATGAAATCCACAGAACCCCGAAGATTGTGGAGGAATTTCTGTATTCTGCCATGGAAGACTTTGCCGTCGATTTTGTGTTTGACAAGGGTATGCATGCCCGAAGTCACAAGTACCGGCTGAACCGCTTTACACTTGTGGGCGCCACCACCCGGGTGGGGCTTTTATCAGCGCCCTTGCGTGACCGGTTCGGCATTTTCAGAAGCCTCGATTTCTACAGTCAAGCGAATCTGGTGGAAATCATCAAACGTTCTGCCGTTCTGCTTAAGGTCACCATCGATGATGAGGGGGCAGCCGAGCTTGCTAAACGATCCCGGGGGACACCACGGATTGTAAACAGGCTCCTTAAACGTGTAAGGGACTACTCACAGGTGCGTGCAGACGGAATCATTACAAAAAAAACCGTCGAAGCAGGGCTGTCGTTAGAAGGTGTTGATGAAAAGGGATTAACCAATCTCGACCGCAGATATCTAAAAACAATTATCGAGTTTTATAAGGGCGGTCCGGTGGGCATTGAAGCCATCGCAGCAACCCTTCAGGAAGAAACCGATACACTTGTGGATGTCATTGAACCCTATCTGTTAAAAATGGGACTTGTTACACGGACCTCTTCCGGAAGAAAGGCTTCAGAGGAAGCTTACAAACATCTCGGCTTGAGCTTTCAGAAAAGAATGTTTCAATAATTGGACCCTTAACCCGGATATTCCACGATTTTATTCGGTTCTTCCAAGGCTTCAGGGGCGAAGCTGCCGCAAGTTATCGAGAGTCCTGGATAACACCAAAAATGGGAGGATCACCCTCGTCAATTATTCGGGCGAAAAGGGTTAAAAATCGCTTCATCATGTCGACAATCACATTGCTGACGGATTTTGGTTCTGAGGATGCCTATGTAGGGGTTATGAAAGGGGTTATCCTTTCGGTCAATTCTTCCGCCAAGATTATTGATATTTCCCACGCCGTCGATCCGCAGGACTTGGTCGAAGCCGCCTACCTCATTCAGTCTTGCTACCGATATTTCCCTGAACACACGGTGCACATTGTTGTTGTAGATCCTGGAGTCGGCAGCGATCGTGCCATCGTCGCCCTGGAAATGATGGGCCATGTTTTCCTTGCTCCGAATAACGGGGTGCTAACCCTTCTTATGGATGAAGGAGAGATCGACGCGATGGTTCGGGTCGAGAATACGCACTACTTTTTAAATCCCATAAGCCAGACCTTCCACGGCAGGGATATTTTTGCTCCGGTGGGTGCCCACATATCCATGGGAATTGACATAAATAGTTTGGGCTCGCCCTTGGATCCACAGGATCTTGTTTCTCTGGATATTCCAAAACCCCGTATTTCCAATGGGGATGAACTGATAGGGACTTTTGTCTCCATCGATCGCTTTGGAAACTGTATTTCCAATATTGATGGAGATGATTTGAAAAAATTTGCCGGGAACGACGATGAAAAAGGATTTGAAATCAAGACCGGCAAAAATATAATTGCAGGTTTTTCCCAACGGTATGCAGATGTAGAACCCGAGTCTCCCCTTGCCATTTTCGGAAGCTTCGGCTATCTTGAACTTGCGCTGAATTGCGGCAATGCCAGCCGCCGCCTAAAAATTAAAAAAGGAGATGCCATTACGTTGAAGTTAAAAAAATAGTTCGCAGGGGGGGCGCTCGGATTTGGGTCAGATCGGATCGACCTGAATGATCAAAGCCGTTGTAATAGCAAGCTGTTTCGAGGATTCTACCCATGAAAATCGGCTTAAAATGGCTTCCGGGCAGGAGATACATCTTGAAGAATAGAGCCCAAGACTTTTCCATTATTAATAAAGAATTGATTATATTTTCAACCGGAAAATGCTCCGGTAAAATTATCTGCAAGAATTTAGTGGAAGAAGCCGGTGGATTCCTAAACGCCCGGGTAACCTGTCTTGTTGCTGAAGATTCTAATTTAGAAATTGGAGATATTAAATGATTACAAAAATTATTTCCGGCGGCCAGACCGGAGCCGACCGGGCTGCGCTTGATGTTTCCATAAAGTTGGGGATTTCCCATGGTGGATGGATGCCCAAGGGGCGGTTAACAGAAGCGGGAAATTTAGATAACAAATATAAACTCAAAGAGATGGAAACATCCAACTACAATAAAAGGACCGAACAAAATGTCGTGGATTCCGACGGAACGCTGATTATATCCCGCGGCAAACTCACCGGCGGGTCGGACTATACCCGGGAGATGGCCCTCTTTCATAACCGGCCTTGGCTTCACATTGATTTAAACAAGACCAATTCCTTTCAAGCCGCAGGGAAGATCAAATCGTGGATCATTGAAAATAACATCGAGGTTTTGAATGTCGCAGGCCCCAGAGCCAGCAAAGATCCGTTGATATATCAGGCCACAGCCGATATTCTTGAAACGGTTTTCTACCTGGATCTTATCGATGACACCCTACACGAATCTTTCACCGTTACCCCTCGGCGACAGGCTGAAATGGAAAAAGAAAACCTGCCCCAAACCGTTGAGGAAGCGGCCGACAAACTTCTTTCAAAACTGTCTTTACGAGATAAAACCATGATCGCAAATATTCCCGAAGACAATTTGATCGATCTTTATAAGTCGCTCCAGGACAATATTCAAAACGAAGTCCGTTTTTGGCTCAACAATGAATCGCTGATGGAGTCGTGTCGTTCCCTATCCGGAGATAAAATTTTGAGTGAACATCGTGCGTCTTTAACGATCATTAAAACATTGTGGGACAAGCTGCAAAAAACCAACGTACTGAAAATTGTGCGGTAGTTTTTTTTCTCGTTTTTCAATAAGATCTATGGATATAAGTTAGGGGATTCGCCCCAATTGGAATGATGGGGTAAAAGTTTCATTAGAAGAATAGTGAATTCGAAAAGTTGTAGAACCTTAGAGATATTGAACTATGTTACACATCGTTTTTATATGTACTGGGAACATATGTCGGAGCCCGATGGCAGAAGGTCTTATGCGACATAAATGGCGCGAAATGGGCCGTAACGACCTGAAGGTTTCATCCATGGGCATTCACGGGTTGAATGATATTCCGGCAACCGAATATGCTCAAAAAGTCTGTAAAGAAAACGGTTTTGATATTTCATCACACAGGGCGCGATCTCTGGTGGGAGAGGAGTTGCAAAAGGCAGACCTGATTCTATGCATGGAACCTGTTCATAAAAAATTCGTAACGACCTTTTTCCCCTGGCTTCGCAAAAAGGTTTTTCTTCTAGGCGCCTGGCCGGGGAAGGGAACCCGCAAACGCACCATTGTAGATCCAATGGGCGGATCATACAAAAAGTATCAGCAAATATTCGGCATCATCAACACCCATATCCAACGAATTATCCCCCTGCTGTAGACAAGATCCACGAAACCGATCGGCTGGAAACGACGATCAATATTCAGCAATGCAGGATTCCGAAAGCTGAACGCATAGAGCCGTTCCCAAAAATATGTTCCGATTTATCCGCCTCTGGCGAGATTGAATTGCTTGCGGTCTCAATTTCTATAAGCCGGAGGCTGAAACAGAATGTTATTCTGAGAAAGGCTGTAGGACACCCGCACCCGGAATTCATACACACCTGAAACCCAGTTTTTTCGGAAACCGAATTGTTAACTCGTGTCCATCCAGAAATGAGGATTTTTGTTCAAGATCAAAGCATGCGAAAAAAATAACCACAGGCATATAGTTGATATTCTGAGGATTATTTTTTGATCATAACGCAGAGATTGGACAAAAAGACCATTTATGGACGGACACTAACTCATTTTGAGGTGCAATGGTTTCCTAACCCATCAACCGATGGCAGATGGCTTGCAGAGATGGCTCTCTTCCATGGCCACGCGGCCGCAACCCCCACAGACATATTTCATGGCGCCAAGTTTATCTTTGCACATATGGCCGGTATCCACACTGGGGGTTCCGCAAAAACTGCAACCGGACGTATCTCCGCAGGGATTGCACAAATGTCCAGGTTCGTCTGCTACTGCTCCACAATTCTTACAGGTATATGCCATGGCTCTCCTCCTCGTTCTATGTAATAATCGATGGTTTTCACCATATCCGTCACTATAATAATTTTATGTTATCTTTGAGTTGCGCAATTTCAATTCCCAAACCGACACATTGCTTCCCTTCCAAACACAATTCAGCGTCACCGTCTTCGAGAAACGTTTTTAGCTCGTGATGATCCTTTTTGAGGTCTACGACCCACGTTTGTTGTTCTTCATCATAATCAACGTTTACGTCGATTCCGCATTCTCCGATATCCGGATATAATTCTATGATTTTTTTACACAATTCATTTTTATTATACATGATTCAGCACTCCTTTTTTCGTATGGGTCAAAAAATTTTATTTATTAATTTAAGATAATGCAGACTGTGACTAGGTCAAATTTATAATATTTCACAAATTTTTTGATATACTTGATCTGACGCGATCTCGATTTCACAAGACTTTACAACGACACCATCGTAGTTATTTTAGGTGGAAGGTTTTGTGTTTTAAATCGTTCCCAGGTGATTTTTTGCAAAGGAGGCTTATCATGGAAACAAACGAAACTGGGATAAAGGTAAAAAAGGTCCTGTGGCCAACGGATTTTTCAAGCAGCGCAAAAAAAGCTTTGCCTTATATTACATCCCTGACCATGCAATACGGTGCGGAGATTCACGTGCTTTACGTTATCGAAGATATTGCACATCACGAATCGTGGTACGGAGAATTTGACAGAACCCACATCGACAAACTGATGCAATGGTCGAACAAATCGGCCGAAAAACGTCTCGATCAGATTTGTGGAAGGTATCTGGAAGGGTGTCCACTGTACATAAAGCATATTGCCGTCGGCGATCCGGCCCAAGAAATTTTGAAGCTTATCGACAAAGAAAAGATCGACGTGGTGATTATGGCAAGCCATGGAGAAAAGGGCCATTTTCGCTTTGGAAGTGTCACTGAAAAGGTGTTGAAAAATTCTTCGGTACCCGTGACGACGATTCCCGTAGACCTGAAGAAAACCAGCGATTCGTAGACGTCCAGGTGTCTGTTTGTTTGGCTGTTATTTTGAAGACAGGGTTCAGATTAAAAGGGCCAGAATTGATTGTCGAACCAAATTTTTTCCCTCAAAGCTTTGTCGATATCCAAAAGCAGGCCGAGATGCTCCCGTTCCCAGCGCGCCAGCCATTCATATAAGGCTTTGGCTTCGGGGTCCGATGTGGTTTCAGCACTTTCCGAGTAAAGCTTGACGGCGTGTTCCTCCATGGATATCGCTGCAGAGATGGCTGCGGCTTCAAAACCGGCGGCGGAGATTTTCTCCTTAATTTCACGGGTTAAAACATTTGATGCCACACGGCTGCTGTCTGATTCCTTGTAATTGCCGGGAATGAATTTCTTTTCTTTACCATAAGCCTTGAACTGTTCGGAGAGTAAATCTATATGATTCTGTTCTTCGGCGGCCATGGTTTCAAAAACATCCCTCACACCTTTGCTTTCGGTTTTTTCTGCAACCTTCCGATAAAAGGCTTTGCCTCTTCTTTCGAGCAGAATCGCCTGCTTCAATATCTCAAGGCTCGTATTTTGTTTCACGGAATACTCCTTTTAACGCCTGTTAATGTAAGCAGTTACATTCAAATATATTCTTTTGAGAATAAATCGACCATGTTCTCAAACATCAGCATTTGAACGGATAAAAGTGGTGAAAACAGTAACCCTCAGGGTCCCCATATTGCAGTTCCGTATCGATCATACACTGTCCGATGGTCTGTTTGGAAACTTCTTCGTAATCCGGTCGTTCTTGTTCATCATTTTTGCATGCCATACATATTGCCTGGTGATCATAAACAGAAAAAATTCTCAGATCCTTTGGATCTAATTTATGGTCACACCGATAACAATGCGTGGCACAAGAAAGTTTTTCCGCCCAATCGTCTTTCATTTTACCTCCCGTCTTTTGATGGTAGAAAAGTTGTCCGGTCGATTCGATTCCAACCCGTCAATCTATAACGATACCCAAGCTGCTTCAGCCAATGGGTTCGGAACCCAGCGTGTCTTGAAAGGCAATATTTTTGATTTTTTTGTCTTTTGCCATTTTAAAGGTTGAAGTGAACGCCAGAACGGATCTTTCCTCTTCATTATATACGGTGGCCTGACCGTGTAATATATTTTCTTTTTGATTCGTAATTCTTGCTCGGGCGGTAACAATGCCTTGTTTGACCGGATAGAGAAACTTCGTTTCCAAAGAAATCGTGGCAAAATGAGCCTGAGGATCGATGATGCTCTTGATGGCCATGACAACCGCGGTATCCGCTAAACTCACCAAAGCACCGCCGTGCATTAGCCCGGCGCCTTGAGCAAAATCGACAAAGAAAGGCATGGTCAATGTTGCCCGGCCCTCGCTGGCCTCGACGATTTTCATGTTGAGCAGTCTCTCGAACGGTGCACAGCTAATCCAGCTTTCCATTTCAAATTTGTGCGGCCCGGTCAAATGTTCCGTATTTTCCATTTCGGGTTTTATTTGATTGTCCAAAACATCGATCCTTGTTGCCGATCAGGTTTTTTAATACTCCGTCCCCTGGTGTGTGTAAAGCGGAGATCCTGTCTCTACGGGGCGGCGGGAAATTTTATTNCGGAAAGGCAATCATTGTATTTTAGTCCATGGAGGTTATGCTGTCTAACCTTTTAAAAAACCCGGATTTTTGCTTGAATGCCATTTTAGATCCTTTGTTGCTTACGGAGAGATAGTGGTCGAGATGCACCGACCGTCATTATTTTTTTCTTGTTGCCGCAATCTTTAACGTCACCTGCTTCCCGTTTTGCCAGGGCCAAAACATCGCAACAACCATCATATCATCGTAATTTTTTTGAAACAATGTCTGATTAAAAAAGATGCCCCCAAAGGCATCTGCAACCTTTTTATGATTTTTTGACGGCTCCAATCCGGATGGCTTTACGGCAGGCCCTAAAGAATCTTCTAAAATTTTACGCCAATGATCCAACTGTTCAGTAAAAAAAACAATCTCGGCATACGCATCGTTGATGCATCGTTTTTCAAAAATCTTTAAATTTCCAAATTTTTCGGTAATCTCTTGTATTTTCATATGTTGTCATATTCGGCATACACGATCGGATGAATCGTGTTGAAGAAGACGGCCCGTCGAGAAAAATATCCATAACCGGACCCCAGAAAATCGTAGGTGTAAAAAATGCTGATGTTGCTGTTTCCCTACGGAATGAACGCGCCGCATCGCAAAGCGCTTTTCAGCCAAAGACGCATAAATCACTCACCGGAAGGCTTTGGAATGCCTTCTACCAACATATATACGGATTGTAAACCCTATAGTTGCGAAAACAGCATGGGACAATGGGTTTAAACAAACAAAAAGGGGCTTCTGTTAGGAAGCCCCTTTATAATATTCTATCCAATGGTTATGTCTTGCGACTAAACATTACAACCTTTGTGAATGATTAACCTTTCTGATATTTAGCCTCAACATTTTTTATGCATCAAGAGCCTGACGATCCGCCATGTCCATGAGGATTCTGTCCCTGGCCTTGTCGATGCCCAGAGCTTTGCGCTTTTTGTCGATATGCGCGATCATCTTATGGGCATGTTTCACCGGATCCGGCTCACAGTCCCACATACCGCCGTAGATCTCTTCCAGCTCCTTGTACAGATAATCCTTAAATACCGGAGCCCCGTCCAGAGGCATATGATACCCAAAGACCGTATACACACCGGATGTCACAAAATAATGTCCGATGCTGATGGCCTTTTCACTCATCCATTCAGGCGCACTTCCGGCTGCAGGCAGATCCTGGATGTCATTTCCAAGACCACCGGCTTTAACAACTTCCGTTGCCGCCAGAAGAATACGGCTGTTGTCCACACAGGATCCCAGGTGAAGCACCGGAGGAATACCCACCGTCTCGCACACTTCCGCAAGACCCGGACCGCAGAAAACCTGAGCCGTTTCCGGTGTCAGAAGTCCATGCATGCCCGCAGCTATGGCGCTGCATCCCGTGGTCAGGACCAGCACGTCATTTTTGATGAGCTCTTTAATAATGACGATGTGCTCTTCATTGTGCTTTGTTCGGGCATTGTTGCAGCCCACAACACCGGCAACGCCACGGATGCGGCCGTTGATGATGTTGTCGTTCAAGGTGTAATATGATCCCCGGAACGTCCCGCCCAGATGGTACTCGATGGATTCCACACCAAAACCGGCAATCTGGCTGGCTTTATGTTTCGGGATCATGACTTCAGCCCCGCGGTTTTCAAAGTTGTCAATGGCCATGGTAATAATCCGCTTGGCATCTTCCATGGCATGATGCTCGTCAAACTCGATATGAATCACGTTGTCCTGCTCCATCTTGGCAATGGGGTGGGTGGTGATCAGCTTGGTATGAAAGCATTTGGCCACATTGGCCAGATTCTGGAACACACACTGCACGTCCACCACCATGGCGTCGCATGCACCGGTGATAATGGCCAGCTCTTGCTGCAGGAATGTCCCTGCCTGAGGAATACCGTGTCGCTGCAGCATCTCGTTGCCGGTGCAGCAGATGCCGCCCAGTTGAATCCCTTTGGCCCCTTTGGAGTGGGCATACTCGATCATCTCTTTGGATTGGGAGGCGGCCACAATCATTTCGGACAGAATCGGTTCATGTCCATGAACAATGATGTTTACCTGGTCTTCCTTCATGATACCCAGATTGGCCTCTGACTGTAATGGTGAGGGGGCTCCGAACATAACATCCTGAAGATCGGTGCCTATCATACTGCCGCCCCAGCCGTCGGCAAGGGATGCACGTGTGCATTGTTTAACAAGGTTTTTATAATCCTGGTCAACCCCCATGTGGGTCCGGTGCATGATCTCCACAACTTCCCGGTCGATATTTCTAGGCAGTACGCCCAGTTTCTTCCAGCGTTCATAAAGGGGCGCCGGGGCTCGCTTCAGATAGGCCAGTTCTCCTTCGGGTTTGCCCCATTCAGCCACCGCTTTTTCAGCCACTTCAAGGGCGATTTCATCAAAATCCCGGTCCATTGTTTCGCCGTCTTTTTCAACCGTAGTGGCCACACCAAAGTAGGGCGCAATTTGTATCAGTCTTTCCGGAGATTTGATCGTATAATCTTCGGTTTCTTTTCGGGCCACCGACAAAAAGACTTCGGCCACACCACGTCCGTGATCTGAATGGGCCGACGCACCGGCAGCAACCATGCGGGCAAAGTTTCGGGCTGCAATTGTGTTTGCCGTAGCACCGCACAACCCTTTGCGGGTATCTTCGCCTTCGATCCCTGCTTTAGGTAGAGGCAGACGACACGGCCCCATGGAACAGTTCTTACAACAGGTGCCCTGCATACCGATATTACAGGGCTTCATGGTTACCGCCCGGTCAAAAACTGTTTCGACGCCCAGCTCCTGAGCCCGCGCGATCATTTCCTGCGTAGCAACATCCATGGAAGCCGCTATCGGATCCGCCATCTTTTTCGGCTTTACAACTTTTGCTATCTTTTTCTCTTCTGCCATTAGAGGTTCCTCCTTCTGGTGTTTTTTATTGAAATGATAATAGATTCTGTTTAATGTAATTTTAACATAACCGCTGTACCGCAACTTCTCTATTGAGAATGATTACTATTAACATTTTCTGGAACCATAGGTCAAGTCATTTATTAAAAATTGTGCACCTTATTTGACAAAAGGATGTGAAACTCGAATATGATGGTTTAACCCGTTCTAAAATCTTTTTAACCAATGAAACTCAAATTTTGTACCCGAACGGTTGCGCAAAGGCATCTTCCGGTGATGTTTTTGTCTCATTTTAGTCGTAAAGGCTGCAAAACTTGAGTAAAATTTTATTTGAAAAGGCGGTTTTAAAATGACGTATTATCGGTATATGGATAGTCCTGTGGGCAGGCTTTTGGTGGCCGGAGACGATGGGGGATTGTGTCGAATCCGCTTTCCCAAAGGGAACCGACCCGATTTGCCGGAATCCCATTGGGTGGAAGCCCGTAAGCCCCTTGAAGAGGCTGTCCTTCAGCTTGAAGCCTATTTTGCCGGAAAACTGAAAATTTTTTTCCTGAACATGCGTCTGGCCGTCACACCATTTCAAAAAAAAGTGCTGACGGCGCTTCAACAGATCCCTTACGGAGAGACGGCATCCTATGGTGAAGTGGCTGGAAGGATTGGAAATCCTTTTGCGAGCCGGGCGGTAGGGCAGGCAAACGCCCGGAATCCGATTCCCATTGTAATTCCATGCCACCGGGTCGTGGGCAGCAACGGCACCCTGACCGGGTTCGGCGGGGGTATGGAGGTAAAACAGGCCCTCCTGGATCTGGAACAACGGCATCGGTAACGTTAAATGTCTATGGGGGCGCCCTCTTAAAATGAACTCCGGTCTGACCGAACGGCCGATACGGCAGGTTCGTTCCGATGCGTTATTTTTTTTACGTTCGAACCCATCCTTGCTTTGCCAGTTCTTTAAAACTTTGTACGTGTTTCTCTTCTTCTTTAATGACGTTATGCAATTGATCGAGGGTCTCCCGGTCATCGATCAGCGGCTGGAGCATCTTATAAAACAGTATCGTATCGTTTTCGAATTCAATGGCCAGTCTGATGAGATCTTCGACCTGTTCCAGGGTGGAGAAATCGGCATCCTTGAGTGTAAAATTTTGAGTGCCCACAGCGTCCCGCAATAAAGCCCTGCCGATTTTTTCCTGTTCAGGGTGGTCCCCGGTATCGGGGACCTTATCTTTCAGTGCTGCAAACCATTTCACATGTGTAACTTCTTCATCGGCCAGCCACTGGAGCAAAGAACTCAGAGATGGGTCTTTAATTTTTTGTGCAGCGTCTCTATAGATACGCTCTCCGTTTTCCTCGATTTGTATGGCGATATCAACAATATCTTTAATGGAAAACATGCGTTTGTCCCTCTATAATCTCGTCTGACCGGGGCTAGTGGCCCAGAATAATAACCAGCGGAACCACATGGATCTCATCGGTAATTTCTCTGGTAGCGCCGAGTTGCCAGTCAACACACCTGGCGCCACCGTCAAGCAAACCTTCGACTTTCTGAACCAGGCCATTTATATTGATGACCGGATGGCGGGAAAAAACTTCCGGCAATCCATACGTAAGACTGCAGCTAATACATTGTCCGGGCCGCTGGGTCAGACACAGGTCAAACTCAAGTCGGTTTTCTCGGTGGTTTTTGAATTCAAGACAGATATCGTAAGACCCCTCGGTGGCATCTCCGTAAAGGGCATCAAAGAACTGGTCTGAGCGGTCTTCGGGAAAAAGCTTTTTCAAAACACCCGGCGTAAAAATCTCGTTAAAACCCTTAGCGTCCATCATCACCGGAACCTCTACTTATTCTTTCGGGATTTGTCTGAACAGGAATTCCCGCTCAAACGCCAATTATCCATGATGCCCTGAATCGAACCCGGTCGGTCATTTACGGCTTTCTGTGGGTTCAGGGCCGGCCTCGACAAAGAAATGCGCCGCAGTTCCTCCCAAGTGCTGCCCTCATTTCCAACCTTAATCTTCCCAGCGCCAAGACAGAGCAGGTCTCCCCTTTTGTTCTTGTAAAAATGTTTGTCTGTGCTGGCCGCCGCCCGGTCCGTAACGTACAGGATCCCTTCATTTTGCATGACGGCTCGCCTATATATGAGAGGGAAGCTAACGGCTCGAATATAATAAATCGAAGCAAGAATAATTACAATAGAAGACTTTCATAAAGGAACTATACTGAAACGGAAAAGAAATTTTCTTTTATTTTGTCTTTTTGTCAGGTCTATCAACACCGTTCGTATAGAGATAATTATCGCTTAATTCTTGAAGCTTGGAATTAATGATGTTACAAGCAAGTAGTGAAAGACAGCTTTTATCGATTGCGAGGCTGTCTTTTGAAGCCATTTCAAAATTTCCCATTCGTTTGCTTGAGCCTTTTGTAAAGAGATCTGCTTTTAAATAACACCTGATTTGACAAGATTGAACGATGACACAGCACGAGGTGGCACCGAAAAAATTATCCGTCTTTCAACGAATCCGATACTCTGTTTTTCCGGGTACGCAACGCCCCGTGAAGGATCAAAGGGGCTATCGAAGGTTTTTCAACAGTCTGATCCTGCACTTTCGCCCCCGCACCGTGCCGGATCGAACGCTCCGATTGACCCTCTCTTGGGGTCTCGGGGGTATGGCTGTCGTGCTGATATTCCTGCTGATTGGGACGGGCGTGTTGCTCAAATTCGTTTATGAGCCGTTTCCGGACAAAGCCTATGATTCCATCCTTCACCTCCAACGGGATGTTCTCTTTGGACAGCTGATCCGAAACATCCACCATTGGAGCGCCAACCTTATTTTGATCGTTGTCTTTCTGCATTTTCTAAGGGTCTATTTCACAGGGGCTTTCCACCCGCCACGCCAGTTCAACTGGGTCATCGGATTGGGTCTGTTTTTCACCGTTCTTCTCTCAAATTTCACTGGATATCTGTTGCCCTGGGATCAACTCGCTTTCTGGGCCGTCACCATCTGCGCCGGCATGCTGGAATATATCCCCGGCGTGGGACTTTGGCTGCAGAAGCTCATACAAGGTGGACCTGCTGTCGGGTCGGCCACCCTGTCCAATTTCTACGCCATTCACACGGCCATCCTCCCGGCACTTGTCATCACGCTCATGCCCTTACACTTCTGGCGAGTGCGAAAGGCAGGGGGCCTTGTCATTCCCGGCGCGCCGGGGGAGATTAAGGGAACCCGCGGGGAATCCGTTCCCGCAATTCCGAACCTCATCCTCCGGGAAGTGGTGGTCGCCCTGGTTCTCCTCGCGTGCATTCTGGTGTTTTCNGTGCTTTTCAACGCACCCTTGGAAAGCAAGGCCAATCCCGGCCTGAGTCCCAACCCCACGAAAGCACCNTGGTACTTCCTGGGCATTCAGGAGATGCTCATGCATTTTCATCCATTCTTTTCACTCTTTTTGATACCGATTCTGATGATNACCGCTTTGCTCGGTCTTCCTTATATCGATTATAACACCGACACAGGAGGTGTGTGGTTTGCTTCACCAACAGGACGGAAAACGGCTGTTGTTGCGGCACTGACGGCAACTGTAGCGACGCCGGTAGGAATTTTAGCAGATGAGCATTTCATCGATCTTGCCAACTGGGCCGACCACATCCCGCCGTTGATCACCAACGGTTTGATACCCTTTGTGATAATTTTCGCTGCCAGCGCTGGATTTTACGTGCTCATAAAACGCAAATATTCTGCTACGAACAATGAAGCCATCCAGGCCCTTTTCGTTCTTTTTTTAGTCGCATTTCTCATATTGACCGCAACTGGAATGTGGTTCAGAGGCCCCGGGATGAAATTGATGCTGCCGTTTTACTAATGGGGTGCACGCCAATGAAGAGAGCTTGCTCCATGTCGAATAATTCATGAACTCCTTAGTGGCTTGATCGAAAGGTCGTTATGTCTGACAAAAAAGAAAACCAACATGCGCTATCCAAGGGATCTCGCCGTTCATTTCTCGTCAAAATTTGGATCGGGCTGGGTTTTGTGGCACTCTTAGAGTTCATCGGTGTGGCAACCGCATTTCTTTTTCCCGGCAAAAGACGGGTAACAGCCGACAATTTTAAGACCGTTATCGAAGCCGGTCCGGCGGACAAATTCCCCCTCGATTCTGTGACGGCATTTGTCAGAGGCAAGTTTTATCTTGCCCGGTTGGACGACGGCGGGTTTTTGGCCTTATCCCGAAAATGCACTCATCTCGGCTGTACGGTACCCTGGGTATCCAAGGAAAAAAAATTTGTGTGCCCCTGTCATTCCTCGACATTCGACATTCGAGGCGCGGTGGTCAGTCCTCCGGCGCCACGGGCCCTCGATATTTATCATGTCTTTATCGAAAACACGGTTGTCAAGGTGGATACCGCCAAAAAGATCAAGCGGACTGAATTTCGCTCAGAACATATCGTCTACCCCGAAAGCGTCTGATTAGAAATGAAAAACTGGAAACTAACCGGATTTATCGCAACCATTGTCATCATCCTGTCTATTCCGGCATATTATCTGAAGGTGGAGTATGGCCAAACACCACACCACAAAACAGGACTGCAGCCGGCGGCAACGTTCGTGGGCAGCCAAAAATGTATGGACTGTCACAAGAAGGAGTATGACAGCTGGCAAAACTCCCACCATGATCATGCGATGGAAGTGGCCAATGAAGATACCGTCCTGGGAGATTTTCACAACGCTGTTTTTGAGTTTCATGGAATTAGGTCACTCTTTTATCGAAAAAACGGCCGGTTTTTTGTCCATACCCGGGGACCGGGGGGCAAGATGGGTGATTTTGAGATTACCCATACTTTCGGCTGGTATCCGCTTCAACAATACCTNGTTCCATTCCCAGGAGGCCGTCTGCAATGCCTTCCCATCGCCTGGAATGTGGAAGAAANAAAATGGTATCACCTCTATCCGAAGNCGCCTATGGACCCGAAGGACTGGCTCTACTGGACCAACGCCGCTCAGAACTGGAATGGTATGTGTGCCGAGTGTCATTCCACCAATCTTAAAAAGAACTATGATCTCAAAACCGATACCTATCGGACAACATGGTCGGATNTCGATGTGGGTTGCGAGAGCTGTCACGGACCGGGTTCCCAACATGTAGAATGGTCTGAAATGCCGGATATGGCGCGTCCTAAATCGGAGAACTTTAAATTGACGGTGAAAACCTCCGGGATCAGCTCCCGCAAGCTGGTGGAGCTGTGTGCGCCATGTCATTCCAGGCGAGCGGCTTTGGGCGATTACACCCACGCCGAACCCGATCTGATGGACAGCCTGCTGCCCAGCCTTCTCACCGAAAATCTGTACTTTTCCGACGGTCAAATCTTGGAAGAGGTCTATGTTTACGGGTCCTTCACACAGAGCAAGATGTATCATCGCGATGTGCGATGCAACGACTGCCATGACGTCCACAGTCTCAAACTGGTAAAAGCGGACAATGACCTTTGTCTTCAGTGTCACAGGGTCCATGAGTACGATACAAAAACGCATCATTTTCATAAGAAGGCGGGCGAAAAAGGGGAACCCATCCGATCATCAGAAGGCGAGGTGCTGTTCCACGTGGGCACCGGTGCCGATTGCGTCCAGTGTCATATGCCCGGCCGAAACTACATGGGCATAGATTACCGGCCGGACCACAGCTTTCGGATCCCCCGTCCCGATCTCAGCCGCAAGATCGGGACGCCCGATGCCTGCACCCGTTGCCACACGGACAAAACTTCTCCATGGTCCGACGAAACCATCACTCAATGGTACGGACCGAGCCGCAGGCTACATTTCGGTACGGTGATCGACGCCGGCCGCAAAAGACGTCCCGAGGCTCGGAAGTCGCTGATCCGATTGGCCGGAGATCCCCTCTACCCTGTAATTGTAAGGGCCACGGCCCTCTCACTTTTACCCGACTATCCCGGCGAGGACACTGAACAGGCCATGAAACTCGCATTGATGGAAGATGAGGCCCTGATCCGTCGAACGGCGGTAGCAAATATTCATCTGTCCGATCCAAAAGTGCAAGATGAACTTATTGCTCAAATGCTCTATGACCCTGTCAAAGCCGTGCGCATCGAAGCTGCCCGAGTGCTGGCCGAAAAATCTTCCAGACACCTGGACTCGGATCAGGTCAAGGTTTTTCAGACCGCTCTGATGGAGTTTGTAGCATCCATGGAATATTCGGCCGATTTCGCCTTTGCCCGTTACAACCTGGGGAATCTCTACACCGCCCTTAATCAGCCGGAAAAAGCCATCCAAAACTACCGGGCGGCCATCAAGATCGACAGCTTGTTTTACCCGGCCAAAGTCAACCTGGCGATGCTCTTCAATCAAAAGGGAGAGAATGACCGGGCGGAAGTATTGCTGCGCGAAGTTACCACAGAGCATCCGGAGATGCACGAAATAGCCTATTCCCTGGGCCTCCTCCTCACAGAAATGAAGAAATACGACCCAGCGATCTTCTACCTGGAAAAGGCGGCAGAGGGTATGCCGGAGCATCCCCGGGTTCACTACAATCTCGGGTTGCTTTCACAGCACCTTCAGCAAGATGAAAAAGCCGAAGCAGCGTTACTCAGAGCGCTGGCGCTCGATTCGGACAGCATGGATTATCTCTATGCCCTTGCGGATTACTATTTGAAAAGGGGAAAATTTAATAAAGCCAAGGGTATTGCAAAACAAATGGTTGCGAAACATCCAGACAATCGTATCGGGCATAACCTTATGAAACTTATTGAAAAAAATCTGTCCACGCCCTAAATGAAAGAGATATTCTGGTTGCAAAAGATATCGGCTTATAATAAGAGGATATACATATAGAATCCGCCGCGTCAAAATCCGAACCCTCTGATCGCCTACCCTGCGGATAAGTTGGACATCACGGTCTTTAATCGACAACTATACACCAACATAAGAACACTCGCACTGACGATTCATAAGAACACTCGCACTGACGATCCGAAAAGCGATTAACCGGGCTTTAGAAAAACTCAAGTTTCAAACATTAACCGATATTTTAAATGAGGAGGCAATGCTATGAAAAAAATGTGTCTGATTTCAAGTGTCATGGGTCTGGTGTTTCTCGGTTTTTTTGCGATGAATGTGATGGCTGCCGAAGTGGTCGTAGAGCAAGATACGGTTAAGTCGGTCACCGAAGAAGTAGATATTGTAAAAACGGCGGATAATTTTATCATTTTGTTTGATTCATCCAGCTCTATGAATGATACCTACCGGAATACCAGCATGACAAAGTTAGCGGCCGCCAAGGAAATCCTTAAGGAAAAAAATGAAACCCTGCCGGATCTGGGATACAATGCCGGGTTGTATTTGCTTTCAAATTTCAAGCCGGTCTACATGATCCAGAAATATGACCGGAAAAAATTTGCTGCCGCCCTTGAACAACTGCCGGCAAAGGCCGGTGGACCGACCTTGATGATGGAAGGGATGCGTAAACTTCGCGGCGTTTTGGCAGGGCTTTCGGGGAAAACGGTGGTGTTCCTCTTTACCGACGGCTACTATAAGCCCACGCCCGGGATGAAAAAACCGGTGGAAATAGCCAGAGAACTCGCCGGGAAACACAATGTCTGCTTTTATGTCATCAGCACTGCCAAGGCTGCGCATCAGAAAGAGATATTGAAAACTGTGGCATCGATTAACGAATGCTCACGCGTCGTTCCGTTCGATTATTTACTGGGCAGACCGGAATACTTGACCGGAGCCCTTTTCGAAATCGATGTTAAAACCATCGAAACCATCGAGACCATTGATTATCTTGCCGGTTTCAAGGTTGACAACATCCAGTTTGATTTCAACAGTTCAGCTATACCGTCTGGGTTCTATGGGGAACTGAACAATCTGGGAGATTTTTTACGAGAGCATCCTAAAACGTATGTTGTTCTTTCGGGATATACCGACGGTACCGGATCGGATGAATATAACCTTAAGCTTTCCAGGCGCAGAGCCGAAAGTGTTCAAGACTACCTGACCAAATACGCGGGTTTGAATATCGGAAGAATCATCACCCAGTGGTACGGCAGGAAAGATCCGATTGCCAGTAATAGCACTGAAGACGGCCAACAGCAAAACAGACGGGTGGAGTCTATTGTTATGGGCCTGGATTAGCGCGCTTAAAGAATAGTTGAGAAGAATTATTATCTGATTATCTATAAAAGGTTTAAGAAAAAGCGTGGATTGTCGTTAAAAGTCCACGCTTTTCTAATTTGTATAGATATACAAGATACTGTGGTGCAAGGATCAGATCTTGAACAGGTGATATCTCCAACGGATGCAGCATTTGGCTGAATCTGTGATATCTGCAATTTATCGCTGCGAGATTAAATCCCTTAATGAATTTGATATGTTATGAGTACCACACCCGGATAAATCCTCATTTTTCAGATTTGGTTGAGGTAGGAGTAATCAATATGTTGTGGTCTGAGTTTTAACCGGTTCGTCGGTTTTTTTTATTCTGCCTTGTTGATGAATGAGGGTGATCCTAAAGATCGTGAGTATTGGGTTCAAATCATCACTACGATTCCTGAAATATCATCTAAATCACAACTCCACTCCATCCTTTGATAAGATAATACCATAAAAATTAAGTGGAATGAGGGTGTGGTCAGGCTAAGT
>JGI24024J18818_10000267_pt1 | contig 18438 bp, 11 predicted proteins | sample Cruoilmetagenom2_FD_18818 | JGI IMG/M metagenome (IMG submission 18818) | reverse complement strand
GGAATATCGAGTTACGCGCATAGCTTCAACTGGGGGATTCTTGCGCAGAGGCATGACAACGATGATGATCGGGGTCGAGGAAGAAAAAGTAGAGGATGTTATTGCTACAGTGAGAAATAATTTCACATCTAGCTCGGAAATTGGTAAACGACATACCACTATTTTTGTGCTAAATGTCGACCAGTTTACACAGGTGTGAAATTAAACTCAAAAATTATTGGTTCTTAGATTAAAATTGAACACACGATAAGCTCGAATTCAGATTCGAAAATAAATCTATCCTGAGCAGGTAGAGATTTTTTTCCCTTCTACCAATCTGGGGGAGCTCCCATTCTCCTTCACAAAAATAACAAATATTATTATTTTTCTACATCGATAGCTTAGCTGCACATATTTTGTCCATATCATGAAGGGGGAGACACGCCTTGTGTGCCTGTCCACAGATTATTCAGCAAGAAGTTTCCACAAACCTCATTCTCGAACTTGATAATTACCTTTAATTACCCACTTATAAGTGGTCAGCTCTCGCAATCCCATCGGTCCACGGGCATGCAATCGCTGAGTGGAGATGGCTACCTCTGCCCCCAAGCCAAGCTGACCACCATCCGTGAAGCGGGTACTGGCGTTGACGTAAACCGCTGCAGAATCAATTTCAGCAGTAAATCGGTTTGCATTCGCTTCATCTTGGGTAAGAATGCCATCCGAATGACCCGTGCTGTGGTTCGAGATGTGCTCGATCGCCTCCTCCAAGCTGGAAACCACTTTCATTCCTAAAACCAGGGACAACCACTCAGTGTCAAAATCCCCGGATTGAGCCGGTTGAATATTGGCTGGAAATCCGTTCGTCTCTTTATCAACACCTTCATTATTCACATACTTCATTGCTGATTCATCCATTTTAAAATCAACCCCATCCGCTGATAAGCGAGAAATCAGAAGCGGGATCATTTCAGCAGCTACATCCTGGTGAATCAAGGCTGTATCCAGAGAATTACATACGGAGGGATGCTGGACCTTTGCATTTTGAATGACCTGGATTGATTGCGCTATGTCTGCGGATTGGTCGACATATAGGTGGCAAATACCAATACCACCGGTGATGACTGGGATGGTGCTGTTTTCCCGGCAGTACTTATGCAGGGCAGCTCCACCACGAGGAATCAGCATATCTACATACTCGTGCATGGCCAGCAATTCCGAGACGCGCTCACGACTGGTGTCATCGATAAACTGGATNACCCCGGGAGGCAGCCCACAGTGGGATAACGCCTCTCTAATTATGGACACCAGTACNCGGTTTGAATTGATCGTTTCACTCCCACCNCGCAATATGACAGCATTTCCAGTCTTGATCGCCAGGCCAGCAATATCAACAGTGACGTTTGGCCGGGATTCGTAGATCACTCCGAGAACGCCTATGGGAACACGCTGTTTGTGTACCTGCAATTTATTGGGTAAGATCGTTTGGTCGAAAACCTCGCCAACGGGATCGGGCATATCCGCTACCCGGCGGAGATCGCTTATGATGCCGGACAAACGCGAAGGATTCAAGGTGAGTCGATCCAGCAATGCTTCTGACAAGCCTGCCACAATTCCAGCAGAGACATCCAATTCATTGGCGGTGAATATTATTTGCTCACTTTTTGATAACAAATCAGCTAAATTATTCAACGCATTATTTTTTAACTCGCTGTTCGCCCTGGCAAGACTTCTGGATGACTCCCGCGCGGTCTTTCCCAACACTTGCATAGTTTTCATAACAGCACCATATTATTGCGATGGATAACCTCTTCTCCGTATGCAAAGCCAAGAATACTTTCAATTCGATCAGAGTGCTTTCCGCTGATTTTACCTAGATCAATTGCAGCGTAGTTTGACAGACCTCTGGCGATCTCTTTTCCTGATGGCTCAACAACTCTTACTGTATCTCCGCGTTGAAATTCACCTTCAACTTGCACTATACCCACTGGAAGCAAACTGCCCCCCTTGCTAATTGCTTCCACAGCGCCCTGGTCAACATGCAAAGTACCCACCGCCTGTCCCCCGGCCAGAATATAGCGTTTGCGACTCTCTAAAGCTGTCGCAGCTGGCTGGAAGCGTGTGCCGACCTGATCCCCATTTTGTTATGTGGATGAGGATATCCGTCTCACTTCCGTGAGCGATGACGACTTCCGCGCCCGCTCGGCGAGCGAGATCCGCAGCTTGAAGCTTGGTCACCATCCCCCCGGTGCCCAATCCATCCGTTGATCTACCTGCTGAGCGCCAGACCGCATCAGGAATATCTGCATCAGTGATCTCGGCGATCAATTCCGCATCTGGATCCTGGCGCGGATCCGTAGTGAACAATCCTTTTGATCAGTCAACAGCACCAGCAAATCGGCTTCAATCAAGGCTACCACCATGGCAGATAGGTTGTCGTTGTCGCCAACCCTGATCTCTTCTGTAGCCACGGTATCGTTTTCGTTGACAATGGAGATAACTCGCCTGGCGATCAGTGCCTCCAGGGTGTTGCGCGAATTCAAGTAGCTGGTCCGCAGAGCTAAATCGTTGCGGGTCAGCATCACCTGGGCGACCATCACCCCATACAATCCGAAGAGCTGCTCATAAAGTGCCATGAGGCGCGGCTGTCCAACGGCCGCCAGCATCTGCTTGGCTGGAATATCCTTTGGCAGTCGCGGAAAATCCAAACGCTGACGACCGACTGCGATCGCTCCCGAAGTGACCAGGATAAGGTCACAACCCTGGTCGTGGAGATCTGCGATTTGGCGAACGAGGTCGACCATGCGCGGAGGGGACAGATAGGCCGTGCCTCCTGTCAGGGTGGATGTGCCCAATTTAACGACAATGCGCTTGTGGTTCGAATTCATTAGGTAGAAAACCCGATCATGTAATATTCCTGAATTGTTTTATTTTTCTCCTGCCTGGTGTTCAAAAGGGGAAGTGGGTATCAATTTTATCAGGAATGTAAATCAATTTGAAATTCGCAATATTGTGTTTGTGATCCTATCCATTGATTGGTGCATCTGGAAGGAAGATGGAATGGCGGTTGGCTGCACCGTCACCTTTCGCCTGTGATCCAGTCAAAGTGTGTGCCTTATTAATATTATTCGTCATTAAGGTGATCTGATATCCAGATCATTATCCTTGATATATAATAATATGCGTGACAAACATTACAAACATTCAATCATGAATGCTCACTTGAACTATGGGGAGGAAATAATGGCGGCCTCAGTGGAGGACGAACTATATGCAATTAAATAAAAGAATATTCGTAACAGGCGATGTCAACATCGATTGGAACCTGGCGCGTATCCACAGAACTAAAGGGGTTATCCAACGCTGGGGTCATGACGACTGTACGCGCGCGACGAACCAACCCGGCGGTGCAGCCCTGCTCGGGAATCTGATTGATGCGGTTGTCAGGGAGCTAGAAGGTAAAAACTTATCCGATTTCGCTCTGGTTCAACCTAAAAATCTCGATACACCAGTCGAGCCAATTGACAGTCGTTTCCACCATTCCTATGCCATATGGTCTTTGTATGCAAATGGGGTTCAGAAAGCATGGCGGGTGGAGGAGTATCTTGGGTTGGACAGGTGTACAGATATTGAGGCTGCCAATTTCAATGAGGTTTCCTTCCCTGATGAAGGCTTTACGCGGAATGATATCGTGGTACTCGACGATGCAAATTTGGGTTTTCGAAACCATCATCAAGCCCTCATCAAATCTTTGCAGCCAGGAGACAATGTTCCCTGGCTGCTGCTTAAGATGTCCCAACCGATCGCTCAAGGTCCGTTGTGGGAATATTTGTTGGAGGACTTCACTGATCGATTGATCGTGGTGACCACGGTGAATGACCTGCGCCGGACCGAGGTCCAGATCAGTGGTGGCTTATCTTGGGAACGCACTGCACAGGATGTAGTCTGGGAGCTGATCCACAATCCGCAGGTCAATGGAATGGCGCGCTGTGCGGCGGTGATCGTATCTTTTGATGCCGCCGGAGCGGTCGTACTCCGTCGTAATCCAATATCAAGTGATTCATCAAGCGAATCGGTATCCTGGCGGCGACACCTGTTATTCGATCCCAAAGTGGTTGAAGGGATGTGGGAACAAGCCCATCTAGGCGGCATGATCGGCTATACCACCTGCTTGATAGCAGGGATCGCCCGGCAGCTGATGATCTCCCAAAATGAGCCAAATTTATTAATTGGTATCCAGTCCGGGTTGGAAGCGCTCCGCGATTTGCATTCCTTTGGGTATGAAAACCAAGGTAGTGATAGCAAACCCGAACTTGTGTTTCCAGTCGAACGTGTTGCGCAGATTTTGGCGGAGGAAGGGGACCGATTTGCTGAGGCTGATATCCAGGATCCTGTCCGCTTTCTCACCTCCACAGAACAGGATCACAAAAAAGCTCCTGAGGCTGGTTTTTGGACGATTCTCCAGGATAGATACCGTGATAACTTGGATGAAATCAGTGAACAAATCGTTTTACAAGGTCCTGAAGAGACCATCAAAGAAGTTCCGCTGGGGATTTTTGGCGCCCTGTTGACCGTTGACCGCCAGGAAATTGAGAGTTTTCGCAGCATCCATTCCTTGGTTGGGGAGTATCTCAGCCAGGATCGTCCCAAACGGCCTCTTTCGTTCGCCGTATTTGGCTCACCAGGATCTGGTAAATCTTTTGGTATCACGCAGGTAGCGAAATCACTGGCTCCGGGAAAAATCAGCGTATTGGAATTCAATATTTCCCAATTCGAATCGCCAGAAAAATTAATCGACGCTTTACACCAGGTGCGGGATGTGGGACTCAGCGGTCAGATTCCGTTGGTTTTCTGCGATGAATTCGACACACCCTCAGGTGATGTTCCCCTTGGTTGGCTGCGGTATTTCCTGGCGCCGATGCAAGATGGCGCCTTTCGGGAGGACCAGATCGTCCACCCTATTGGTAGAGCTGTCTTCGTCTTTGCGGGTGGCACCAGCACACGTATGCAGGATTTTGGAAAGGATCTGGATTCGAAAACATATCGTTCCTCCAAAGTGCCTGACTTTATCAGCCGTTTGAAAGGTTTCGTCAATATTCTGGGACCCAATTCGCAGGGCAAGGCAGATTCTGATCCGTATTACATCATCCGCAGGGCGATTCTTCTGCGCTCAATTCTGCAGAGAAATGCATCTCATCTGGTCGAAAAGAAAGCTGGAAAGAAAATAGTAAATATTGACCGCGGGGTCTTGCGCGCCTTTCTAAGGATCAGCGAATTCAAACACGGCATCCGCTCCATGGAATCTATCGGCGCGATGAGCCAGCTGGCTGGGAAGAATTCTTTCGAAAGGTCAAGTCTGCCATCAGAAGCACAACTTGACCTGCATGTCGATGGCCAGGAATTCCTGTCATTAGTTCAGCAAATGGACCTGACAGGCGAGTTATTGGAAAAGTTGGCTGTTGCTGTTCACCAGGTCTTTATTGAACACATGCAGGCACAAGGTTACAAATATGGGGAAGTCACCGATGAAAAGGCGAAAATCCACAGTTCTCTAGTGCCATATGATCAATTACCGGAGGATGAAAAGGAACAAAACCGGGACCTGGTGCGGGACATCGCCATGAAGTTAGCAGGTACAGGCTACATCATGATTCCTGCCCGCAGCGATGAACCGGCCTTCGAGTTTCCAGGAGCGCATTTGGACGATCTTGCAGAGATGGAACACGAACGCTGGATGCAGTTAAAATTAGATTCGAGCTGGCAGTATGCTCCCAAGACCGATAAGCAGCAGCATCTGCATGAGGCTCTCGTGCCCTGGGAGAAATTGTCGGAAGAAGATAAGGAAAAAGATCGCGTCATGGTCCGGCAGATTCCCGACATTCTTGCCCATGCCGGCTACACGATCGTCAGATTGCGTGAATAGGTTTTAGAAAAATCCTATGGTTGTAATTGGGGTGACAGGTCATCGAAAGTTAATTTATGAGGAACTACTCTTGTCGGGGGTGGATGAGGCTCTTCATCATATTCATGAAGCATTTCCAAATTCGAGAATCACTATCATCTCACCTTTGGCAGAAGGTGCTGACCGGTTGGTCGCTTGGCGAGCGATGGGGAATACTGATGCGGCCCTGGTTGTGCCGCTCCCATTGGACATATCCGAATATATGCTCGATTTTTCCAGAATATCTTCCAAAGCAGAGTTTGTAACTTTGCTCGAGCAAGCTGCGCAGGTGATTGAACTCCCTCCGCTGGAAAATCGAGAAGACAGCTACTTGGCAGCCGGCTTATATATCCTCGAACACAGCGATGTATTGATCGCTATTTGGGATGGTCGACCCGCGCGCGGGCCAGGAGGTACGGGTCAAATTGTTGCAAAAGCCCGGGAGATGCTGATACCAATTGCCTGGATTTTTGCAGGCAACCAAAATCAAGACGATGGCTTTTCATCGCTGTCTGAAAAAAAACCTGGAGAAGTGGCTTTCGAAAATTTTCCTTAAACCTAACGTATATCACGCGAAATAAACCACTATTTACCTTTGAAAATCTCCTCGAATTGAATTACCGAGCTCAAGGAGGATAGGCAGGAATTATGAGCCAATCAAAATCATCCTGGCGTCAGAATCTACATCATTGGTGGCAGGATATGAAATGGCNAATTCTGATCGCAATGGCAATTTTCTCCCTGGCCTTGGGATACATTGGTTTTGCCAGATATGCTGCTACACANGGGGAAACACCTTCTGCTCTGGATTTGCTGTACCAAACACTGCAACTGGTCTCCATGAATTCAGGCTTGGTTCCAGGACCGATCAACTGGCAGCTGCAGGTAGCTCGCTTCTTAATCCCTGCTCTGACGGTATATACAGCCTTGTCAGCCATAGCACTGATATTCAGCGAGCAGATGCAGGTTTTCAAATTATGGCGCATCAAGGAGCATGTGATCATCTGCGGTTTGGGTCGTAAGGGAGCATTGCTGGTAGAGCAATTTCGTGCTTTGGACATGGATGTTGTTGTTCTGGAACAAGATGAAGGCAACGATTGGCTGGAAATCGCTCGCAGCTTGGGAGCCGTGGTCCTGGTTGGTGAAGCCGCAGATCCGGATTTGCTGCACCAGGCCAAGGTGGACCGCGCAAAATACCTGATCGCGGTCTTGGGAGATGATGGTGCCAACGCAGAAGTCGCAGTCCGGGCAGAAGAACTGATGCAGGAGAGAACAACTGGTGTGCTGACATGCCTGATTCACATCGTCGACCCACAGCTTTATGATTTGCTTAGGGAGAAAGAATTGGGGGATCAGAACCAATCTGGATATCGATTGGAGCTGTTCAACATCTATGACCGTGGAGCTCGCATGATGCTTCACTCAGGTGGAGAGCCAGGAGTTAAACACGCTCCGGGGTCAATCCCAGGCCATATACTGGTAATTGGAATGGGTAAATTGGGAGAGAGTGTGATCCTGCATCACATCAAGCAGTGGCGCGAGAATAACCTATCAAAGAACGACCGCCTGCAGATCACAGTGATTGATCGAGATGCACAATTGAAAGCAGAATCACTCTGTGTGCGCTTCCCGCAATTAGAGCAGGTTTGTAATATTGTCCCGCTGCAGATGGAGGTCAATTCGCCAGACTACTTGCGAGCCAAATTCCTACAAAATCCCTCGGAACAGAACGCCGTGGAGCGTGTGTATGTTTGCTTGGATGATGACTCCTTTGGACTGCAGGCTGGCTTGTCGCTGCTCCATCAAATGAAGTCCCACAAGGTGCCGATTGTGATTCGTATGGTGGAAGATACCGGTCTGGCAACCCTCTTGGGAGATGGGGATACTCATCTGAATTCATTTAATGAACTGCATGCCTTCGGCCTTCTGAATCAAACCTGTACAGCTGATTTACTGCTTGGGGGCACCCATGAGATTCTGGCACATGAATTGCATTCTGTTTATCTCAGCCAGCAGGTAATAGATGAAGGGAAAACGGAGCAGAACGAAGCACTCGTCCCTTGGGAGCAGCTGCCAGAAAGACTGAAAGAATCCAACCGGGTTCAAGCGACTAACATCAGCAATACACTCGCCGCAACCGGCTACAGGATCATGCAATTACGCGATTGGGATGCTGGAGAACTGGAATTTCCACCCCAAGAGGTTGAAATTATGTCCCGGAAGGAACATGAGCGCTGGTGCAATGAACGCAAGCAAGATGGTTGGGTTCATGGTCCTGAGAGGGATGTAGGTAAGAAGACCAATCCCGATCTGGTCGATTGGGACAAACTACCGGAAGAAGAGAAAGAAAAGAACCGCCGCTTTGTGCGCAAATTGCCGCGCTCGCTGGCTCGGGCAGGATTTCAAATTGAGAGGTATTAGCGTGAATCATTTCTGCATTGAATCTGTAGAGCAGTTTATCCTTGGAACGACTCCAAGCAATCAATCTAGCATTGAGGAGGGCAAATAATATGGCTCATGATGTGTTTATCAGCTATTCATCCGAAGATAAGACTGTTGCTGATGCGGTCTGCGCCACGCTGGAGAATAGGAAGATCCGCTGTTGGATCGCTCCTAGAGATGTTCCACCAGGTGAACCCTTTGCAGCATCGCTTATTGACGCGGTAAAGTCTGCCCGCGTGATGGTCTTAGTCTTGTCAGAGGGTTCGAATCAATCACAGTATGTTTTGCGAGAACTGAATGAAGCGGTTGACAATGGTATCCCCATCATTCCATTTCGCATTGAGGATGTTGAACCTTCCGGTGAGTTGCGTTTCTATATTAAGTCACTCCACTGGTTGGATGCTCTGGATCCACCACTGGAACTTCACCTAAAGAGACTAACTGACTCGGTAAATGCTTTGCTATCTGTTGGGGAGCACGAACAGCCGCCAATGACTGTGACCGCTATTGAGACACCATCAGAAATTCGAAGGGCTATCCCGGTGTGGGCGATCGCCCTCATCGGGATAGCTGTTGTAGTAATTTTGGGAACAGTTGGATGGTGGGTCTTCCCCAGGTTGAATTCNTCTCCTCCATCACCAACTACTATAGTTGAATCGGTGATTGATATNCCTACTGACACATTAGATCTCAAACCTTCTCCTTCACCTGAGTCAACTCCTATGGTAATGTCACCCACAACTCCTGCGGATCAATTTCGGGTTGGTTTTGTCACCGATACTGGTGGAATTGATGACAAAAGCTTCAATTCCACCACCTGGTATGGAATTTTACGCGCCCAGGAAGTGCTAGGTATTGAGGCTCAATTTTTACAGTCCGAAGATGCCACCCAATACGCGCCTAATCTGACGGATTTTGCTGGTCAAGGTTATGACCTGGTAATTGCGGCTGGTTTCGCCTTTGGAGGTACACTGGCAAATATCGCTGCCAATTTTCCGGAGGTAGATTTTGCAATTATTGACTTCACTTACCCAGCTCAATTTTGGGTTTCGGAAGGGGTCATTGGATACGACGAGTGTATACCTAATGTACAAGGTCAGAACTTTAAAACCGATCAGGCTGCTTACCTGGCGGGATATCTAGCTGCAGGGATGAGCAAAACGGGAAAAATCGGTGTTTTTGGCGGTGCCCAGATTCCCCCAGTTACCATATTTAATACCGGTTTCCAGACAGGCATGGAACACTATAATGATATTCATGGGACAGATGTCGTGCTTATCGGTTGGGATAATGAGACAGGAGTAGGCCTCTTCACTGATGATTTCTCCGACCTGGAAAAAGGCAGAGAAGCTGCTGAAGCCTTGTTCAACCAAGGAGTGGATATCTTCATGCCAGTCGCAGGGTTTGTTGGTTCACCTGGTTTTGATATCGCTCGCCAACGTGGTGGTTACGGTATCTGGATCGATTTTGATGGCTACAATATCATCCCAGAAGCACGCGATGTAATGTTGACCAGTGTTGTGAAAAACATAGACAATTCGGTCTATGATGTGATCAAAGCTGCTAAGNNCGGNAACTTCCAGGGNTGNGGCNCNTATATTGGCGACTTAGCTAATTCAGGTGTTGGTATTGCTCCCTACCATGATCTCTCAAATATCATCCCGGACAGCTTGAAAGATGAAATTGAAGAGTTAAAAGCTCAAATCATCTCAGGAGAGATCAAAGATACCGGGTGCACCTCATATCCTATCTATTGTCCGATAGGTTTGTATTAATTCTTGAGATTCTCTTAATTGGAAACACCGCAGGAGTGCTTGCATTAATCATCCTTATTTACCCGCAACCACAAATTTGGGAGATATCTGGAGATAACCGCTACACTGCGATCGGTCAACAAGATGAGGATGCGGTTGCCTGGTCTACGGAAAGTTTTAAAGGGGACCTGAAGGCGAATCTGGATCTCAAAAGAGCGGTAAAAGCGCTAAACCTCGGGCGGGATTTCAGATTACGCAGGAGGGCTCTGCAAGTATCTAATCTTTCCCATGATCATCACCCTCAACTGCTACCAGGTATGGGGAGGGATCCAGGTCACGAAAGACGCCTGGTTCGGTTGAGGACATAGAGGAGTTCAATGTCTGATGTTTTCATCTCCTACTCGCGCAAAGACATCGCCTTTGCGCGCCTGCTGCATAACGCCCTGGAAGAAAGTGAGCTCGAGACCTGGATCGACTGGCAGGATATCCCCCCCAGCGCTGATTGGCTGGCAGAGGTTTACGAAGCGATTGAGGCGGCCGATACATTTATCTTCGTGATTAGCGAGACTTCGGTTGACTCAGATGTCTGCCATCTCGAAGTCGCCCACGCCGAGCAGAATAATAAGCGGTTGATCCCGATTGTGGTCAACGAAATCGACCCGGGATCCGTGCATCCCACGCTGGCTGCCTTAAACTGGATCTTCTTCAAGGAAGGAGATGAGTTTCAGCCCGCGGTCCAATCCTTGATCGAGGCCATTCAGATTGATCAGGACTGGGTCAAGCAGCACACGCGTCTCCAGATACGGGCACTGGAGTGGGATCGCAACGAGCAGGAGAGAGGCTACCTGCTGCACGGGGGAGACCTGGTGCAGGCAGAAGCCTGGCTCTCCCAGGCGGNACAGAAAGACCCGCAGCCCACTGCCCTGCAAACACAGTACATCCTGGCCAGCCGCCAGGCAGCCACCCGCCGCCAGCGGCTCACTTTAATTGGTGTCGCCATAGGTCTGGTGGTCGCCATCGGGTTGGGCATCCTGGCCTGGACCCAGCGCAACCAGGCGGTCAGCGAAGGCAACATGCGGGCGACCGCCCAGGCGGAGGCAGTCAGCGAGGCCCAGGCGCGCGCCACTGCCCAGAACGTAGCGGAAGCCGCCAGCACGGAGGCCGTCGCGCAGAAGAATGAGGCCGAACGACAGACCAGCCTGGCACGCTCGGGTTTCTTCGCAGCAGAATCCTTCTCCCACCTGGAAGATAGCCTGGACCTGGCAACACTATTAAGCATCGAATCTGTGAACAACGCTGACACGCTCCAGGCCCGTGGCAGCCTGCTGACTGCGCTGCAGTACTATCCGCAGCTCGATCGCTACCTGCACGATCATGCAGGCAACGTGAGTGCAGTCGCATTCACTCCAGACGGGGAAATCCTGGTGACCGCCGGCTGTGCGCAGGAGGATCCAATATCAAAGTCGTGCTCTGAGGGAGAAATTATCCTGTGGGATATCCCTGAGGGCGAGCTGATCCAACGATTGGAAGCGGTACATACCGGCTTTATGTCCGACCTGGCGTTCAGCTCGGATGGTTCGCTAATGGCATCCAGTGCTTGGGGTGGGATCATCGCACTCTGGGATACAGCAACCTGGCAACTGGCCGGTGAACCAATTTTCACGGGTACAACCGGGCGACTGCCGGGCATTGAATTCTACCCGGATGGGAAAATTTTAGTCTCGAGCCACGAGACATCCTTGCTCGATCCCGCCAGCGGGACAGACCAGATCAGCACCGAGATCCGCTTCTGGGATACCGCCACGGGTGAACTGGTTGAACGCGTCCCTTTCATTGGACACATGGCCTTCACCAGCCTGGTGTTCAACCCGGATGGTGAGACCTTCGTCACGGCCATCAACTCTGGACCAGTGGTTCGTTTGTGGGACGCGGAAGAACGCCAGATCATTCCTGATGCCTTTTCCAGCTACGAAGCTGTCCCTCACAGCCTTGCTTTCAACCCCAGTGGGACCACACTCGCCCTGGGAAATTTCGATGGCAGCATCATTTTTTGGGATATGCAGAGTGACGAGCAGATTGGGGAAGCGCTGCTCGGTCATAGCGATCGTGTCACCAGCCTGGCGTTCAGCCCGGACGGGAGTACGCTGGCTTCGGGAAGCGAAGACCGCACCATCGTGCTGTGGGATGTCCAATCCGGCGAAATGCTCACTGAGCCGCTGCACGGACACGGCGAGAGCATTACCAGCCTGGTTTTCCATCCTGATGAAGAGCTGCTGGCTTCAGGCGCTGATGACCACAAAGTTATCCTGTGGAACCTGAGCCAGACGAGCCGCATAGCAGAAATACATACCGATCATTCCGGGACAGTCTGGAGCGTGGTTTACGGTCCCGATGGCAGCCAGTTGGCTTCTGCCGGAGTGGATGGAGATATCATCCTGCGCGACATGAGCGCAGATGGAAGTGAAATGGTGCTCAGGGGTCATGAGGGGCAGGTGTACACCTTGGACTTCAGTCCAGACGGCAGCATCCTGGCCTCCGGCGGGCAGTACGCAAAGGTACACCTGTGGGATACATCCACGGGAGAGCAGATTGGGGAACCGCTCAGCGGGCATACAGATCCCGTAATCAGCCTGGCATTCAATCCTGGTGGAGAAATCCTGGCCGCAGGCAGCATGGACAGCACGATTTCGCTGTGGGATGTACAGACTGGGAAAATGATCGGAGAGCCTATCGATGAGCATCCTGGTATGGTGAACGGTCTGCATTTCAGCCCGGTGGATGACGTGCTGGCTTCGGCTAGCTGTACCCACCCCGACGAAAGCTATTGCAATGAAGGAGAGATTGGTATCTGGGAGATCACAGGCGAAGAAATCACAGGACGCACATTTTCCGGCCATACCCACTACATTTATGGCTTAGACTTCAGCCCGGATGGACAGCTGCTGGCAACCGGCAGCGCTGACAAAACAATCCTGCTGTGGGACGTCGCCAGCGGGGAGGTGCTGGGTGAGCCGATCGAATGGCACTCAGAAGGTGTGGGCAGTGTAGCCTTCAGCCCGGATGGTGAAACCCTGGCCTCTGGCAGCTGGGACGAGACCATCATCCTGATGGATGTAGCCAGCCGCCAGGCGATCGGTCAGCCGCTCAGCGGGCACACCGCACTGGTCAACAGCCTGTCCTGGCATCCAGACGGAAAGAGATTGGCGTCCGCCAGCCATGATTCGACAGTCATCATCTGGGACCTGGACCCGGATTCGTGGGTTAGAAAAGCCTGCCGTCAGGCCGGGCGCAACCTCAGCCAGGCAGAATGGACCATATATTACCCGGGTGCGACCTACCAACCAACCTGCCAGGAATACGAATGAGGGCAGCCTGTGTTTAAGATTTTTGAAACAGATCGCGACCCTGGATTTGTTTTGAAATATACAGGTGAAAAGATATTGAACAGCACACAGCCTGATAGGTAACTCTCACTAAATGGGAGACGATTCGTGAGGCCTGCTTGTGCGGAAAGCTTATCGCAGATGGTGGTATTAATACTTGTTGATTGTGCGCGCTGTATTACTTTCGTCAAACCACAGAGTGCAAATCATGCCCGATCGCGGAATCCGGCTATCCTGGATGCATCAGTACACCCTATGAAAAATATCGGGTGGCTGTCAAAACTGGCGATTTAGCAGNTGCAACGAGTGCAGTGGAGAGGGAGATCACGTTCTTAATTCAAGTAAATAAACAAAAAATGTAGCTTGTTCATCTAGTATTCTTCAGGAGATCATCATGGCACAGCAAGCCCGTACATTCAGAGTGTTCGTCAGCTCCACTTTCAGCGATCTAAAATCAGAGCGCAATGCCCTGCAGGAGCGAGTCTTCCCGCGCCTGCGGGAACTGGCTGCAGAGCATGGCTGCCGTGAGCCCATCGACCTGCGCTGGGGTGTCAGCGACCAGGCCTCCCTGGACCAGCAGGCTATGAAGGAAGCAAGAGCCTTCCCAATCGAATATTAGAATTGCTGCCGGATCGACAGGCACCAAAAGAATTGGGTTCGGTGGAAGAATAGGGGGATGAATAAAAAAATTCAGAATGAAAGAGGATCAACTCGAATTTATTTGCGGCCGCAAGTACCCAGAGTGCATCACAAATTGCAGGTCACTACTTCGAATCAATCAGGCATCATAAGTACCGGAGGTAATATCCCCACCCGTGCCGGTCCAGTTGGTGTGAAAGAACTCGCCGCCCGGTTTATCCACCCGTTCGTAAGTGTGGGCGCCGAAGTAATCACGCTGGGCTTGCAGCAGGTTAGCCGGCAGGCGTGCAGCGCGGTAGCCATCATAAAAACTCAGCGCACTCGACATCGCCGGAATTGGAATGCCGTTCTCGAGAGCCTTGGAAGATACTCTCCGCCAGGCCTCTTGCGTATCATTGATCTCTGTTTTGAAGTAGGGGTCGAGTAAGAGATTGTTCAATTCTGGATTTACCTCGTAAGCCTCTTTGATCTTACCCAAGAAAGCTGATCGAATTATGCAGCCCCCGCGCCACATCAGGGCGACGCCGCCGTAGTTCAGATCCCAGTTGTATTCGACGGCTGCAGCTCGCATCAGCATGTATCCCTGGGTGTAAGAAATGATCTTGGCGGCATACAGCGCCTGGCGGATGTCCTCAACCATGGCAGCAGTATCCCCATCGAAGCGGGGTTGGGGACCGGTGAGCACCTGGGAGGCAGCAATCCGCTCATCTTTCAGCGCGCTCAAAGAACGCGCCAGGACCGCTTCCCCAATCAAGGTCAGGGGAATCCCCAAATCCAGGGCGTTGATCGCTGTCCAGCGCCCGGTCCCTTTCTGCCCGGCGGAATCCAGAATTTTCTCCAGCAGTGGGATACCATCTTCATCCAGGTAGCCCAAAATGTCGGCTGTTATTTCAATCAAATAGGAATCCAATACACCTCGATTCCATTCTAAAAAGATGGATTGCATTTCAGGATAGCTCAAACCCAGCAGGTCTTTCATCAGGTGATAGGCCTCGCTGATCAGCTGCATATCGCCATATTCGATTCCATTATGCACCATCTTGACGAAGTGTCCGGCGCCATCTGACCCTACCCAATCACAGCATGGGGTGCCATCATCAACCTTGGCGGCTATGCTCTGAAATATTTCCTTGACGTATGGCCAGGCTTGCGGAGAACCTCCTGGCATAATCGATGGCCCGAAACGCGCGCCTTCCTCGCCTCCAGAGACTCCGGTGCCGATGAACAGGAGTCCATTTTCTTCCAACTCCTTTGTCCGGCGGATAGAATCAGGGTAATAAGAATTGCCGCCGTCGATGACAATATCGCCTTCGTAAAGCAGCGGCAGCAGCTGCTCGATCACCGCATCCACTGGCCAACCAGCCTTTACCATCAACATAATTTTGCGTGGTCGTTTGAGGGTATCGACGAACTCCTCTAAGGTATAGGTGCCAATGATCTCCCTTCCGGCAGCTTGACCAGCTATGAAATCTCTCACTTTGCTGGTCGTGCGGTTATAAACAGCCACGGTATATCCATGGTCACTCATATTCAAGACCAGGTTTTGACCCATCACGGCCAAACCAATTAATCCAATATCGGCTTTCGGGCTCATTTTTACTCCCAAATTTATCTAAGCGAAGTTTATGTAGGAATTAGCGTACGATTGATTCAATTCTTTGATAACGATTGACTGAAAGTGCCTCGATCGATTCTGCAAGTGACTCAAATTGTCTCTGAGGCATTTCGTCTTTCAATCCCGGAAAAACGGGTCATACTAATTTTATCAAGAGAATTGGAAATCTCAATCCCCTGCGAAAATTCCCTCTAATGGGATACAAGTCTATTCATTATTTGCAGATTATGGCAAGATAGGCTCTTATGCTATTGAGCTTGCTTGGTTCAGATCAGCCCGAATTTCTTATTTGCCGGGAGAGGGAATCCTGATCCACTGGCAGCCGCTTCAATCTCACACCGCAGGCGTTGTAGACCGCATTGATAATCGCGGGTGGGGTGGGCATGGTGGATATCTCACCGACGCCTTTTGCGCCATAAGGACCATCCCGGGTGGGATCTTCAACGATGATCGATTTGATCTCTTGCGGTATGTGCTTGATGGACGGCATGCGGTAGCGTGCTAAATAATCAGTGAAAATCTGTCCATCTTCCACGATAAATTCTTCGGTCAATGCATGCCCGATACCCATGATGATGCCGCCATCGATTTGTCCTTGTAAGCCCAAAGGATTAATCGCTTTTCCAACATCTGTTGCACCGATCACGCGCAGTACTTTGACTTCTCCAGTGTCCAAATCTACTTCGACTTCGACAGCCTGGGCGGCAAAAGAATATGCGAAGTGCTTATCCCCTGATTCACCCAAGGGGGTTGTCTCTGGCGCCCAGTATTCATACAAAACTTTCGCTTCGCGCCCTTCATCCCTCATGTAATCAACCACTTTACCGAAGGGTACTTTGCTGCCATTCACCTGTGCCAATCCCTCGATAAATTTTATTTCTTCAGGTGCGATGTCATAGCGTTCAGACAGGGTGGCTTTCATCGCTTCCCGCAGCGTACCCGCGGCATGTTTGACCGCGTTCCCCGAGATATAGGTTTGCCGTGATCCGGTTGTTGGACCGCCATCCGGTGTCAGATCGGTGTCGGACAGCAGGACCCGCACTTGATCGATGGGCATACTCAATTCTTCGGCTGTCACCATCTGCAGCACTGTCACCAATCCCTGGCCAATTTCAGCAGAAGAGATGCGCGCCTCGGCGGTGCCATCTGCATAAAGTTCGACTTCGGCGGAGGCCTTATCTGGGGCACCTTCACCCAGCCCCGTGTTCTTGAATGCTAATGCGAAACCCCAGGCTCGACGTTTCTGAGGGGCGTCATCAACAACGCGCGCAGAGAAAGGATCATTTCCATCCGTGCAGTGCATCAACTCAGCTCTGGTCTTGTCGATGCACTCCAATAAACCAACGCTTTCATTGAGATGCTGCCCAGTATTGGTGATTGAATCACGCCGCAGGGCATTCTTTTTCCGAAATTCGATCGGATCGAAGCCCATTTTTTCTGCTACATCGTCGACCATGACCTCGATGGCAAATGCCGCCTGCAGGGCACCAAAACCCCTGAAGGCACCCGAAGGTGGGTTGTTGGTGTACATCGCATAGCAGTCGATCTTCACATTGGGGACGATATATGGCCCGGTGGAGTGGGTGGTTGCGCGTCCCATCACCTTCGTGCCCAATGAAGCATAAGCGCCCGTGTCTCCATACAGCTCGGTCTGGGCGGCGGTGAGTGTGCCGTCCCGTTTCAACCCAAGCTTCACCTTGATTTGGGTTGCATGACGTTTGGGATGAACCAGCATGCTTTCATGGCGATCGTATAAGATCTTGACCGGTTTACCTGTCGCCTGGGCTAACAAGGCGGCATGGATCTGGCCGACAATATCTTCCTTGCCCCCGAATCCGCCACCCACGAGAGGCCCTCTCACCCGCACCTGGGTTTGTGGGATGTCAAGAGCCGCGGCTACTTGCTCCCGGTCTGCATATGGGATTTGGGAGCCGACATGGATTTCAACCCGTCCATCTTCGGTCAAGCGCGCCAGGCTGCACTCGGGTTCCATGAAGGCGTGTTCATAGGTAGGAGTGAAGAATGTCTCCTCGAAAATTACTTCTGCCTGCTCGAAACCCTGATCGATATCTCCTTTATTGACCTTGATATGTTTAAGCAGGTTGCCACCTTCATGCACCTGCGGTGCCTCGGGTTCCAGCGCGGCGACGGGATCAACAACGATGGGTAGTTCTTCAAGTTCTACTTCGATCAGCTTCAGGGCTTGTTGGGCGATTGCCTGGCTGTCCGCTGCCACGATCGCGATCGCATCCCCAACATAGCGCACCTTTTGTCCGGTGCCTATCAGGGCTGGCCAGTCATGTATAACGAGCCCGTGATTCAAGCGTCCGGGGATATCTTCAGCTGTCAATACCGCATGGACTCCTTCAAGCTGCTTGGCCTTCTCAATATCGATTTGTCTTAGGATGGCATGTGGGACGCCAGCTCTGAGTGTGGCGCCGAAAAGCATGCCAGGAAAGTGGAGATCATCCGTGAAAATCGCCTCGCCATTTACCTTCGCAATCGCTTCCGGACGTTCAACGACCTGTCCAACTACTTCTAAATCTCCTTCATAGTCAAATGAAGGATACTCAATTGGAGTATCGTGATTTATATTTTCCGCAGCAGCCTGGATGGCATTGATGATGGCCGGGTAAGCGCCGCAGCGGCAGAGTGTGTCTGTCAGAGCATACTCGATTTCAGATT
>JGI24024J18818_10000266_pt1 | contig 18442 bp, 17 predicted proteins | sample Cruoilmetagenom2_FD_18818 | JGI IMG/M metagenome (IMG submission 18818) | reverse complement strand
GTCACTCACCTCTTATTCTATTCTTTTAGTATGTTCCACCATGGGAGCTGTTTGCTCTCAATCTGAACTTCTTCGTAATCATCTACCATTTTGTATAAAGGAATTTCTTTATTGCCGTAATGAACAGTCATTTCTACTAAATCCGAAACCACGAGTAAAATATCGTCCATTTCGCGGTTAATGGTCATGTGGACAAAACCATCACCACGATCTTCGACTACACCATCACTTGGTACACCAGCTCCGTAAGTTTTAAATGTTGTCGAAGTCAATATTAGTTTATTTCCTTTTACTTCATATGTTTCAATCCAAGTTTCTTTTTCTACAGAATGAACCCACTCTATATCGAAGTTCTCTTCATAGAAGACAATTGTTTCATTAGGTAGAATTATGTTTACAAAATTTAAAGGAAAGAAAGCGATAATTAATAACAAAAGGAGTACTAATAAAACAGTACTCCTCCGTTTACTTTTACTGTTCGTCAAAGTACTTTTGCGCACCTGGATGTACTGGAGCTACCATACCCTCTTGCGCTGCTTCTAGAGAAATGTCTGCAGCTGCTTGATGAGCATTTGTTAAATCTCCTAGTCCTTCAAAGAACGATTTAGTTAATTTATACACATCATCATCACTCATATCAGAACGTACGACTAATGCATTCATGATTGCTGCTGTTGGAATGGCTTCTTCGTTTCCATATGTTCCAGCGGGAATATCAAGCGCAACAAAGTACGCTTGGTCTTGTGCAATTTCTTTAATTTTCTCAGGATCTACAGGTACTAGTACCATATCTAANCCTTGTTCAAGCTCCATTAGTGAAGCATTNGGAATACCACTTGTTAAAAATGCTGCATCCAATTTCCCAGATTTCAAGGCATCNGCCGCTTCNGCATAACCTAAGTAATCTACTTGAATATCATCGTATGTGATGCCATGACCTTCAAGCAAATTACGAGCATTAACTTCAACTCCTGAGTTTTGTGCTCCTACTGCAATACGCTTACCTTTTAAATCAGCGAATGACTTAATTCCAGATTTTTCAGTCGTGACAATTTGTACGAAGTTTGGATACAAAGCTGCGATTTGAGAAACATTCTCTACTTTTCCTTCAAAGTTCCCCACTCCTTCAACTGCTTCACTTAGAACGTCACTCATGACGAAAGCCATTTCAATCTTTTCTTGTTTCAATAAGTTAATATTTTCAACTGATGCACCAGTTGTTTGAGTTTTTGAGTTAACTCCTAACTCGCTTGAGTAGCGCTCAGCTAATGCTGTCCCAATAATATTATATGGTCCAGATGCTCCCCCAGTTGCAATTGTAACTATTTTGGAGTCCATCCCTTCAGAGCTTTCTCCGTTCGAATTATTATNCCCTTCATCTGAACCACAAGCAGCCAAGACACCACTTGCTAGTAATACTGTAGCTAATCCTTTGATGAATTTACTCTTCATTTATTCGTACCCCCTATTTACACTATTAATATATCAACTACTCAATTATACACAATAATTCCAATAATTTGTTTATTAAACTGAAAACGCTTACTATTCAGATTTATTTTTAGAGAATTTGCACTTAACTAACTTAAATCGTTACCACATGTAGAAAATATATACGTTGTAACATTTTTACAATCTATTTTCGTAACATATCCATACGAAGAATTTCAAGTTAAAACCTTCAACATGTAAAGGAAGCCACTGAAAAACTTCGCTTTGTTAGCTTGGAAACATGAAATTGCGTTGTAACGAAAATCTACTAAATCTTTAACAGATAGCCACATTCTCTTGATTTATCGAGAGAATGTGGCTTTTAATAACTAATTGTCTTTTTCAGTTGCCCCCCATTAAGTGAAGGGTCTTCCCCATTTCTATCTAGCTATTGTGCTCAGCACATATTCTTTCCCAACGAAAGATAATCCCCTATCTTAATACCTCAAACAAATAATCCACAATATGTTCGGCCCTAACGTGTTCATCCATTCCTGCACGATGAATGCCCGTACGCATTTGCAACAAACAACCTGGATTTGTCGTAATGATAATTGATGCGTTTGTTTCTTTAACATCGATCATTTTGTCATCCAATATACGTAATGACATTTCTTGATTTAACAAGTTATATACACCCGCTGAACCACAGCACAATCCTGCTGTTGGAAGTTCAATGTAATGAGTCCCGGGAATCATTGTTAATATTTCACGTGGTTCATTGACTACCCGGTTGACGTTTCGTAAATGACACGAGTCTTGATACGTTACCAAATCACCTTTTTCGTATGCAACTTCTTTCAATGTCTCTTTAATTCCTAGCTTAACTAGCAAACTAGAAATATCAATAATTTTAGCATCGAAGTCTTTAGCTTTATTGGCATAGTCCCGATCTTCAGCAAGTAAATGACCATACTCAGCTAAAAACGCACCACAACCTCCTGCATTATTGACAATAAAATCAACCTCTAAATAATCAAAGGCATCAATATTACGGCGGGCATTCCACTTCGCTTTCTCCAGTTCTCCACTGTGTCCATGTAAAGCTCCGCAACATACTTGAGTGTCAGGAATCACTATTTTGCATCCGAGCTTTTCCAGCAATTGAATCGTGTGGTCATTTGTTTCACGAAACATTGTATCCATAAGACATCCTGTAAAGAATGCAATATGCTTCACTGGCTTTTCCACTGTCTTGCTCAGCGAACGTTTCATAAGCTTTGGTACCACTGGCATTGCTTTTTCCATGTCCTTCAACATCGGTGGGAATAGTTCCATGAAACCAATCTTTCGGACGACTTTTTGCAGTCCAGAGGCTTGATAGGCTCTGACTAGTTTAGTTGCACCGACCATCGTTGATTGGTTTTTGAATAAATGGTCGAATGCCACCTTTCGACTGATTTTCTCTTTTAAAGGTAATGATTTTACTGATTGTACGGCAGCTCTTGTCTGTTCTAATAAATGTCCATAATCGACGCCTGCTGGACATGCCGGTTCACATGCCCGACATCCTAGGCATAGATCAATTGATTCTTCAGTCGAACTATCCCATTCAATGATTCCATCGCGGACGGCTTTCATTATGGCTATTCGACCACGGGGTGAATGTACTTCATTATTTTCAGAATGTAGGTACGTTGGACACGCAGGTAAACAAAAACCACACCTCATACAATCCAGAATCTTTTCTTCATTTACATGTTCTATAAATGCTTTCTGCATGAGGTTTTGGGAGTTAACCATGTGCAAGCACCACTCTTTTTTTCGTTTCTTTTGCAAATATTTTGCCAGGGTTCATCATATTTTGTGGATCAAAAGCAGTTTTTATTGACTTCATTACTTGAATACCTGGAGCACCAATTTTCCATTCCAAATAAGGGGCTTTCATTTCTCCCACTCCATGTTCTCCTGTAATGGTGCCTCCCAAACCAATTGCTACCTCAAATATTTCCTCAAAAGCAGCTTCCACTCGATGCATTTCTTCAACATTTCGTACGTCAGTCAAACAGGTTGGATGCAAGTTGCCATCTCCTGCATGTCCAAATGTACTAATTAGTACATTGTATTTTTGGGCAATACGCTGGATTTCACGGACCATCGAAGCAATTTCAGATCGTGGGACAGTTGCATCTTCTAATATTGTGGTTGGCCGAAGGCGTGCAAGTGCGGATAGTGCGGTTCGTCTGGCAAGTCGCAATTGTTCCGCCTCAACTTCATTTTGAGCTAATTGAACGCTGACTGCTCCAAAATGTTTACAAACGTCAGCCATCAACTTCATGTCTCTTTGAACTTGTCCAGCAGCACCGTCTTGTTCGAGGAGTAATAAGGCTTCGGCATCAACAGGTAAACCAATTTTCGCGTGAGCCTCGACTGCTCGGATTGTCCCATTATCCATAAATTCTAAAGTCACAGGTGTGATTTTCTCTGAAATGATGGCTGAAACGGCACTTCCCGCTTCTTCTAAAGACGGAAAAATTGCCACCATGGTTTGTTTCGTCTCCGGCAAAGGGATCAACTTCAATAAAATTTCAGTCACAATCCCTAAAGTTCCTTCTGCTCCAACAAATAAACTCGTTACATCATAACCCGCAACGTCTTTTGCCAGCTTACCTCCCGTTCGCATGATGTCTCCATTCGCCAGTACAACTTCTAGGCCGAGCACATAATTTTTTGTTACGCCATATTTTAATCCTCGCAGTCCTCCAGAGTTTTCACTGACATTGCCACCGATTGTCGAAATTTTCATAGAGCTAGGGTCTGGAGGATAGAAGAGCCCCGAATCTTCAACGATTTTATGTATTTGTTCAGTAATGACGCCCGGTTGAACGCGAATTGTTAAATTTTCCTCGTCCAACTCCAAGATGTTATTCATACGGTGAAATAACATCACGAGGCCACCGGATGTGGGTGTGGTTCCCGCAGCTAGATTTGTTCCCGAACCACGTGGCACGATTGGAATTCCTTCTTGAGCGCACAATAAAACAAGAGATTGCACTTCTTGAACATTGCTTGGTGCTACAACAACATCCGGCAAAGATTGAAAGTTAGGTGTGGCATCATACGAGTAGGCAAGCAAAGATGCCGTAGAGGAATGAACATGTTGTGCAGAAACAATCAATTCTATTTTTTTCAATAAACGTGCGTCCATCAGACATTCTCCTTCCAAGATATAAGAAAACCTGACAATGTTAGTTGCCAGGCAGCCATTATAAAGATATAGATTCAATCACTTGCCAAAAAGCACAGTGACGTGTGGGTGTTCCTTCAAAATGCTTGCCGGAAAATTTTCTGAAATCCCTTCAAACCTCAAACGCTTGATTGCCTCTGTTTTATGGTCACCAAATGCGAGTAGGACGATTTGGTTTGCGTTCATAATCGTTTCAATTCCCATTGTGATGGCATGAGTAGGGACAGTTTCTTTAGAAAGAAAATACTTGGCATTTTCTTCACGAGTCGCTTCCGCCAATTCAACGACATGAGTTTTAGAAGTAAAAGAGGTTCCAGGTTCGTTAAAACCTATATGTCCATTCACACCAATTCCGAGCAATTGCAAATCGATACCACCACTTTGAATGATTGCTTGTTCATAGCGTTCACATTCTGCATGGATATTTTTAGTCATACCAATTGGTAAGTGTCGTTTTGCGACCGGTAAATCGATATGCGAAAACAAATGACGTTCCATATAACTGTGATAACTCGTTTCATTAGCCTCTGCTACGCCAACATATTCATCCAAATTAAACGATTGCGCTTCCTGAAATGAAAAATTTCCATGTTTAAATCGAGCGACAAGTGCCTCGTAGAATCCGATAGGGCTACTACCCGTCGCTAAACCCAAAACACTGTTTGGTTTTGAGAGCAACTGCTGTTCAAAAATCGCAGCCGCCAGCCGACTCATTTCTCCATAATTTTCAACTTCAATCCATCGAAATTGTTTAGAAGTAATCACGGGCATAACTCATCCTCCCCATACAAAATGTAGCGTGAACGTCAAATTGATCACTCAATAGAACAATGTCAGCATCTTTACCAATCTCAATGCTTCCTTTTCGATCATAAACACCAAGTCTTTTCGCTGCATTAGCAGACGTCATATTCATAACATCTTTCAGAGAACTATTTGCTAAATCGCGCATTCTTTTCGCACCATCATTCATTTTCAATACACTACCCGCCAACGTTCCATTCGATAAAGTTGCCTTCGCACCTACAACCTCTACTTGTTGATCAGCTAATGTGTATATGCCATTTGAAAGCCCTTTCGCTCTCATTGAATCTGTAATAAGAATTATTCTGTCTGAGACAATCGTTTTAAGCATGAGCTTCAACATTTCATCAGACATATGAATACCGTCAGCAATCACTTCACAAAAAAGCTGGTCATTTAGTAATCCGGCACCCACTACACCAATCTCACGGTGATGAAGTCCAGTCATGGCATTAGCAAAGTGTGTCAAATGTCTCAAACCATACTCCATAGCTTTAGTAATCTCAACGTATGATGCGGTAGTATGACCTGCTGACGCAATGACTTCATGTGCGGTTAAATAGCGAATGACTTTGAAGTCGTGGTCTTTTTCAGGTGCTAGCGTGACAACTTTCAAATGTTCCAGTTCTAGGCCGAACCAACATTGCAATAACTCAATTGAAGGGTCTCTAATAAAAGATTTAGGTTGTGCACCTGCTTGATCTGGATGAATAAAAGGCCCTTCCAGATGAAAGCCAAGCATTTCAGCGCCTATCACAGTCCTGTCAGCTTTACTCGCCATAAATCTTACACCGTTATCGACTGCACACTTAATCTTTTTCTCTGACTGCGTCAGTGTCGTTGCTAAAAAAGAAGTCGTTCCTTCTTGTGGTAAGTAAGTAGCAATTGTTTCAATACTGTTGTCGTCACCATCCATAAAATCGGCACCAATCGCGCCATGAATATGAATATCGATAAACCCTGGAAGGGCCATACATCCTTGACCATCGTGACGATTCCCAGTAAAGTCTTCAATTGCAACGTCAGAAATTCGTGCGATTTTTCCATCATCGACTAAGATCTCACCATCCACTAACTGACCGTTTGGCAAGCACATCCGAATATTGTGTATGAGTGTTGCAGTCATTTTCAGCACCTACTTTTAGAGAACGTTATTTTTTCTTTTTACGAAAGGTTTGATTTTGAATTCCTTCAATTGCTTCTCGAGTTGCATCTAGATAAGTAATGGTTGTATCGAATTGTTTTGAAGCGACTGACATAAATAAAATATCCATTACATGCAATTGTGCAAGTCTTGAAGAGGTAGCTCCACTTCTAAAATTGGCTTCACGAGTTGGCGAAGTGCTTAAATGAATTTTTGCGATTTGTGATACGGGCGTTTGTCCAAACTTTGTCAGACTAATGGTCGTAGCACCTTTTTCATTTGCCAGTTCCAAAATCTTTTCAACTTCAAAGGTCGATCCAGAGAAAGAAATACCTACAACGACGTCATCTTTATTGGAGTTAGCCACGATTGTTGCACCCATATGTAAATCTGTGCTGGCGGTCGAAGCCTTATGAATGCGCAAAAACTTTTGCTGTGCATCGATGGCAGGAATGCCCGATGCTCCAACGCCGAAAAAGTGAATGTTTTTGGCGTTTACAATTGCATTTACCGCTAATTCAAGTTGTGTATTATCCAGTAACTCCGCTGTTTCAAGTAGGGTTTGAACAGCATGTTCTGTCACTTTTTGAATGGTCGTAGAAACGGGTTCATTTGGCTGAATATCACGGTTTGTGAGTTCAATTTTGCGACCTAGATCTCCATTTATTCGAAGTTTCAATTCTTGAAAACCTTTAAGTTTTAAAGACTTGCACAGTCTGGTCACAGCTGCTCCGCTCGTTTGACTCATTTCGCCTAATTCAGAAACCGTCATGGTAACGATTTTTTCTGGATTTGCTAAAATATAGTCTGCAATTTTTTGTTCAGACGGAGGAAGCATTTGTCGCATCTCTTTTACTAGCACTAAACCACCACTAGATATTGCCATATATATCAACCCTTCTTCACTTACTAATATAATCGAATCATCCGACGGTACCGTTAGTTTGTCAACTCTTTTAGCATGACATGGAACGTCCTAAACGTTCTGAAATCATTTTTCAAATAGAGATGACCCGCAGCAGTCGTTTCACTCGTCCATAAAAACCAAGCACCTTGGAGTGTCTGCTGCTTCATCGCATGCAAAGTTTCATGCAATAAAATTTTACCGAGACCTTTACCTTGTTCACCTTCATCTACTCCAAAAGGACCGAAACGTTCACGAATTTTTTCGTAGCCTCCGTACATGGCAAAACCAACGACTTCATTGTGTTTTTTAACAACTAATACCTGCGATGGCGAAACTCCTTGTAATACACCTTCGCGGATGGCTCTTCCCCAATCGGGGTTGAAGTGCTTATTCGCAAATTGGATGACTGCAGGGAAATCACCGTCCTGCACAGAACCAAAAGAAAAGCCTTCACTTTGGCGTTGCTCTTTCAACGTTTTCACGTATTGGGGATAGACATAATCCGTCAATGGACGGTGCATGGCGACAGGAGAATAAAGACGGCTGAAGCCTTCTTTTTTTAAATATTCAAAGCCTTTTGGATACATTGCTTCATCTATACCTGGCAGGAAATAATTCGGCGCATAAGAAGAAAAGAAAACCTTTTCTGCACCTTGATTGAGAATATACTCCGTTGCATGCTCCATTAACTGATGGCCAATTCCTTGACGTTCAACGCTTGGATGGACCATAAAGAAGGTAATCCATCCACTGTCACTTTCTAAGTTGGTTCCTTCCATAGGAAGCTTACGCGTAATCGCAAAGATTGCACCTACTATTTTTCCCTCTTGTTCAGCGACCCATAAACCGCGAGGATCAAAATTCGCATCGAGCAATACTTGTGAGCGGAAGCGAGTGGGATTAATGGGATCATGTTGCAAAACTTCATTCCATAAGTCGACAATACCCACTTCATCTCCATTTTGAAATGTACGGTACATATCCATTTCATCCTTCCTTGATTTCCGCCAGTTTCACAGCGTCACGTACAAATCCACCGGACTGCGCAATAAGTTGTTGCGCTTGGGATTTGTCTACATTCGTAAAGATCATGACAATTGCAAGTTTCACATCGAATTCCGTTTGCTTCAAAACAACTTCTGCTTCTTCATAAGAAACATCCGTAATTGAGCACACCATTTGTTTCGCACGTTCGCGCAATTTAAAATTACTAGCATTTAAATCGACCATTAAGTTTTTATATACTTTTCCAGTCTTAATCATAGATGTGGTTGTAATCATATTTAAAATCATTTTATGAGCAGTAGCTGCACGTAAACGAGTCGAACCTGTTAATACTTCAGGACCTGTCACGACTTCAATTTTAATAGCCGCATAGGTACTGATTAACGAATTTTCATTGCTCGACAGACTTACCGTCGTTGCATGACATGAATTGGCATAAACTAGAGCCCCTTTTACATAAGGTGTTCTGCCACTCGCAGCAATGCCTATAATGACATCATTTTCATTGACATTAAGCTTTTGCAAATCAGAGGCTCCGAGGAGTTCGTCATCTTCGGCACCTTCTACTGCATGGAACATTGCCGTCTCACCACCAGCTAAAATAGCTTGAACGAGTTCAGGCGAAGTGCTAAACGTTGGTGGACATTCAACAGCATCTAAGACACCAATTCGTCCACTTGTTCCTGCACCAATGTAAATGAGTCGACCACCATTTTTAAAGGCTATCACTACTTTTTCGATTGTTTCTTCAATAGCAGGAATCACTCGATTAACAGCAAGTGCGATTGTTTGATCTTCTTCATTCATGATTGTTAATATTTCGTTCGTAGACATTTCATCTAATGTCTGTGATTTAGGGTTAAATTCTTCAGTTGTAAGAAGTGATAATTTTTCCATCGCTCCGCCTTCCTATCTATATCTTAAGTATGGTTTTCTATTGATTAAAAACGTATTGGACGCTTTTTGGCATTGTTCTAAATAACTTGAAATATCTCCATTGATAAGTGCTTTTCGTAAATCCGCATTCCCAGCAAGCAAGTCAAACATAGGATGTTTCAAGCTACCGTATTCCAAAAATCTCAACTCTTGTGGATATAGTTTTGCAATGATTGCTAAAATGTGTACCACCACATTTAGTGGTTGTATTGTTTGTCGGTTACTGATATGGAGTTGGATACCTTCACACAGTTCTCCGGCATGTTTTTGATACGTTGGTGTAAATGACAGTGCACGTGCACGAACTCCCGTAAGCCCAAGAGCATTCACCGCATCTTGTAACTGCTCTCCATCAATAAATGGAGCACCAATTATTTCAAATGGTTGAGTAGTTCCACGACCTTCAGATAAATTAGTTCCTTCTATTAAACATGTTCCTGGATAAAGTAACATCATTTCTAAAGATGTAGTATTTGGTGATGGTGGAATCCATGGTAAATTTGTTTCGGTGATAAAACAATCCCGCTTCCACTCCTCCATCTCAATCACGACTAACTCACAATGAATCGTAAATTCTTCATTAAAATACAAAGCGAGTTCACCGACCGTCATCCCATGACGATTTGGAATGGGGTAAAGTCCGACAAACGATGTAAAGTCTGTTTCGACCAAATTCCCTTCCACTTCAATTCCACCTATCGGATTTGGTCGATCGAGTATGATGAATTGCTTGCCAGTTCGTGCACAAGCTTCCATCATATAAGCCATCGTGTAAATGTACGTATAGTACCGGGATCCAATATCTTGCATGTCAAAAACTACTACATCCACTTCTGCCATCATGGCATCACTTGGTTTTTTTGACTTCCCGTACAAACTATATACAATCACGCCTGTTTTACTATGATAAAAATCCGAAAATTTCTCGCCTTCTTTGGCATTTGTTTTCAAGCCATGTTCAGGTGCAAAAAGAGCAGTTAATTGTATATCTGGATGTTCATGAAACAATCGAATTGTGGAGATAAGATCTCGATTTGCACCTGTTTGGTTAGTCAGCAAACCTACCCGTTTCCCTTTTAGTTGTGTCACATGGTGCTCCATAAATACGTCGAGCCCAAGCCTTACTTGTTGGTTCATTATTCCTTCACTCCTCCGAGTGTTAAGCCTTTTACAAAGTATCTTTGGAATAAAATGAATACGATAATCATTGGAATTGCCGCGACTGCTGCACCACTCATTAATAACTTAAAGCTCGCCAAGTTGGCATCTTGTAACGTTTTTAGACCAACCGGTAAGGTGTACAATTTGGCATTGTTCAAGACGATAATTGGCCACAAGAATGAATTCCAAACGTTCATAAAAGTAAAGATACCAAGTGCTGCTAACCCTGGTTTTGCAAGTGGTAATACGATTGTCCAGAACGTTCGCCATTCACTAGCTCCGTCCATTTTTGCTGCTTCAATTAATTCATCAGGTATGGAATACATAAATTGTCTCATCAAGAACACACCGAATACCATCGATAAATCCGGTAAAATCAGAGCCCAGTGCGTATCCATCAAATTTAAATCACGTATCATGATGAATAGTGGGACTAGCGTTACTTGTCCTGGAATCATCATGGTTGAAATAATAATCCAAAAAATTAGATTCCGACCTGGAAACTTCTTCTTCGCTAACACATAGCCTGCCATTGAATCAATCAGTAAAATCCCAAATGTCACGACTACTGAGATATAGAAACTATTAAAGAACCACTTACCAACATCGTGTTTTTTGGAATAAGCTTACGTAACTTGAAAATGTATTGTCTACAATATGATCCATCATGTCACGATGGTATGCTTCATCTTTTGAATCCCCTGCTTTCGAGGCTTCACGAGCTTCACCCCAATGTTCAAAGTAAAGGGGAATCCCCATCGGATACATTTTGGGTGGATTGGCATCTACATAAGATACGGGTCTTTCCATATCTTCTGACTGATAACTACTTAGTTGTAATGATGTTGAGAATACCCAATATAAAGGGATTAAAGATACAACGGCAAAAATGGATAGTAACACATATATAATGAGCTTATTTACTTTATCAAGCGGTTTCTTCTTCATTGTTGAACCCCCAATCACTCATCATGTCGAAGCACCCGGAACTGGATAATCGAGAAGATAAGGATGATCACAAATAATACAACAGATTGAGCCGCAGCAAGACCAAATTCAAAGTCACGGAAACCTGTTTTGTAAATTAAATGCACTAATGTTTCGGTCGCACTACCAGGTCCCCCACCTGTCATCATAATGATTTGGGTGAACACTTGAAATGAACCAATCGTACTTAATAACACGAGGTATAAGGTTGTCGGTTTTAATAGTGGAATTGTAATATGAAGCCACTGTTTAAAGACACTTGCGCCATCCATTCTAGCCGCTTCATAAAGGGACACTGAAATCGACCCCATCGAAGCTAAATACATGATAATTCCAACACCGAATGGTATTAAACATTGCATGATAATTAATGCCCATAATGCGCTACTCGACTGGCCCAACCAATTGATTTGTTCAATCCCAAAGAATCCTAGAATGTAGTTGAACAAACCAAAATCATAGTTATACATCCAGCGCCAAACCATGGCAATAATGACCATGGATGTTACAGTCGGTAAATAAAATGCTGAACGGAAAAAACTTTGAGACACTTTTCCAAGGGCAAAAATCATTGATGCGGTAACTAATGCACTAATAACAGAGAATGGCACTGTCACTACTGTAAACAGCAAGGTGTTTTTTAATGCAATAAGAAACGATTCACTTTGAAATACTTTTATGTAATTATCAAATCCAGCAAATTCACTACCAAACACCTTGTATTCTTGGAACGATAATACGAACGCCCAAACGACTGGAATCGCGACAAATAAAATAAACAAAATTAATTTTGGCAATAAAAACAAATATGAACTATAATTCTTCTTCATCTGATGAAAAACATTTTTATTCGGTTTCTTTAACACTTTCAACTTTTCATTATCTTTTTTGGGTACTGCACCCATTGGAATTTGTGTCAAAATGGGACACCTCCTAAAAATGAAGCAGGCTTGCGTAATGCAGAGCCTGCTTAATATTGATTATTTTAATAATTCATCTACTGTTTTCTTCGCATCCGCCATTGCTTCTTTAGCCGTTTTTTCACCGTTAAAGACTAGTTGTAGTTGCGTTTGAATCGCTTCATCAATCTTTTTTCCATTCTGGATGACGTGGAAGCATTACCACTTGATCAGCCATCTCCATTGCACGCGCCATTTCAGGATTGTCTTTAAACGGATCCATTTCAGTTGAACTAATTCGTGCTGGGAAAATTCCGTAGTTTTGTGCCATGTGGAATTGTTCCTTATCCGTAGAGATGAATTTCATAAAGTCTGCAACTGCTGCTTTTTTATTCGCATCATCTTCTTGATGGAACATAACCCAACCACCAACTCCGCCGATTGTTGCAGCTTTTTCTGCATCACCAGTTGGATATTCAGCAACCATAAAGTTTGTTGGGAAAGCGCCTTGTGCAGCGCCAATTGCCCAAGTTGCCCAAGGTTCCATCGCTACTGTTCGTTGCTCTTCATTAGCCCATGCTTGGAAAGTTCCACCAACATCATTACCACCTAAAGTTTCAGGTGCTGCATTTTCAGTTAACTTCAAGTCAGCTAAATCTTGAATTGCTTGAACAGTTTCTGGATCATCAAAAGTGAATTCAGACATATCTTCATTAAGTGGCGAACCACCATTTTTATAGAAGAACGGCCATGACTCATAGTAACCTGGCATTACATAAGTAGAGAATCCATAAACGTCCATTTTCCCGTCACCATCTCGGTCAAACGTTAACTTTTTTGCTGATTCTAAAAACTCATCATATGTCCACTTGCCACCTTCTGGAGGTGTTACACCCGCTTCTTCAAATAAATCTAAGTTAAGTAACATTGTGTGAAGTGTAATAGAGTTCGGAATACCATATAATTTGCCGTCATACGTGTAGGCATCTAAAGCGTTTTCATGGAAATCTGCTTTGGCTTTATCATCAAAGAATGGATCAAGTGATTCTAAAACGCCTTGTTCGATGTGATCAATACTTACGGCACTTCCGCTAATATCTACAGGTGCGATATCTGGCCATGATTTACCAGCAATAGCTACGCCGAGCTTGTCGCCCATTTCAGCCCAAGGAACTTGAACTAAATCGATTTCAATACCTTCGTTTGCTTCTTCATATTCTTTAATTTTCGCCTCTAGCCAATGAAATTTATTTTCATCTTTATCAGGCCATCTTGGTCCATCCCAAATTGTGATTTTCCCTTTAAATTCTTCTGCATTACCTGCTTCTTCAGCCTCTCCACCACAACCAGCTAATACCGATGCAGCTAAACCTAAAGATGCTAATGTTAGAACTGACTTTTTAAACACTTTCTTCATTCTCCATTTCCCCCAAACGTCATTTTTACCACGCAATTTTCCCCAAAATTGTTTGTCTGTTTGCCCCTGTTGTTGAAGGTAAATTATTTGGTTTTTTGTGAAATCCTAAATACCCAAGTAAAGCAAATACAAAAGCTTCTTTCGCATCACTGTTCATACCAATCTTTTCAGATGTTTGGACATCGACTTGTGGTGGAAGATGCTGTCGCAAATCATGTAGTAGTGTTTTATTGTGAACACCACCTCCACTAACAAATACTTCTTTTACATCGTGTGTGTGGATATGTTGTTGAATCGCTATTGCCAAGGATTTTGCAGTAAACATGGTAATCGTAGCGATTTTGTCTATGGAAGAAAGTCCATAATCATCACCTTTAGACCATAATGCGTCTGCGTACGATGCACCAAATAATTCTCTTCCAGTACTTTTAGGAGCTGGATATGAGAAATATTCATGCCTCATCAACTCCTCTAACCATTCCCCATGCACATCGCCTAACTTGGCCAAGTCACCATTTGAATCGTAGCTTTGTGACCCATTTGAGTACTTCGTGACAAATGCATCAATGATCATGTTTCCTGGACCTGTATCGTACGCAATCACATCTTGCGCAAGATGACTTGGCGACAAGACCGTCATATTGGCAATTCCACCAATATTGACAAGGACCCGACCATTCACTGGAGATTGAAATAGTAGCTGGTCTGCAAATGGTACCAGCGGAGCTCCTTGCCCTCCTGCCGCGATGTCCCGCGTTCTAAAATCCCCAATCACTGGCTTTCCTGCATGTTCAGCAAGTGCTGAAATGTCACCGATTTGCATCGAATTAGGTCGAGCGAACGAATGATCAAAATCAACGCTTGGTTCGTGCCAAATCGTTTGTCCATGTGAACTGATTAAATCAATCGATTCATAGGCAATCTCTGAATCTACTAGAGATTCTTTTATGACCTCTGCATACAATTCGCCTAAATACATGTTCATAGATGACACTTTATGCAATGGTGCTAGCGGGTCCATAAGTTCGAACAATTGAGAAGTCAGCTCCTTGGAATAAGGGACTGTCACGAAATATTTCAGTTTGTACTCAAGTTGTTCACCAACACTTGAAAAATCCACTATCGCAATATCCAGTCCATCAAGTGAAGTTCCTGACATTAGGCCACAAACACGCATTGACTCCACAATGACACCCCTTTTCAAAAACTAGATTGATATGAAAGCGCTTAACCATATATTAGTGCTTTCAAAATAAAATATCAATACTTTTTTAATTTTCTGATAAAAAATATCAATTAGTGAAGCGAAACAGGTAATTTACCTTTGATTTTTGTCTTCCCTACTAAAGTTTCAGCTACTACTTCGAAGGCAGTTTGAGTAAATTCATACGTACAAATCATACGGTTCGCTAAAGGGAACTTTCCAGCATCATACGGTGAACGAATCGCAACAACATCCACTGGTCTGTCTGTTCCAATCAATTGGTGAATCAGTAATTGTTGATTTTCATGATGCACAGCGTTAAGTGTTAGTGCAACAATTCGATCGTATTTTTTTGCTTGATTGATCACTTGTGGAATGGATGCTTCATAGTGGTTTGGAGCAATTTCCATAACATCAACATGATGATGAACACTCTTTAGTTGTTCAGCCATCTCTAGCGTTGCATACCGTTTATCTTCTACTAACGTTGCATATTCATTTGTCGGGTAAATGAGCAGGACTTTGTCGTCCGCTCCAATGACCGGTCCGTTGCCACTCACCAAGGTGATACCATTTTCATAAATCATTTTCATTTCATCGCGATGACCTTTGGAGCCCATAAATGATGGAACTTCTTGTGAAGACTCGATTTCTTCCCAAGATGTATAAGTTGCAATCATTCGTTCAATACGCGCAATCGATTGGTCAATTTGCTTCATCGAAACCGTTCCATTTCCAAGTGCATCAACAATATACAAAACGGACTGTTCCTGTAAGGAATGAATGTGCGAAACCATTACTAAATCGACACCCGCTTGGACTGCTTTAAGGCACCCATTAACGGTTCCTATCCCTTTAGCTATAGCGTCCATTTCCATACAATCCGTTGTTACTACACCATCAAAGCCAAGTTCTTCTCGAAGGAGTCCGGTAATCACAGATCGAGATAAAGTAGCGGGTGTATTAGCTTTGGATTCGAGTGCAGGAAAGTACACATGCGCACTCATGATGGCATCAGCACCTGCAGCTATACATTCTTTAAATGGCACCAATTCTACTTCATGCAACCGTTTTAGATCGTGTGCAATAACAGGTAAATCTAAATGTGAATCAACGCTAGTATCACCGTGTCCGGGGAAGTGTTTAAGCGTCGTCATGACACCTGCTTGTTGCATTCCAAGCATTGAATTTTTTGCCATTGCCGTTACTTGTTGTGCATCTTCACCAAATGAACGAACCCCAATCACTGGATTTTTCGGGTTATTGTTAATGTCCACAACAGGGGCCAAGTTCCAATTGATTCCAAGTGCCTTCAACTCTTTTCCTGTCATCACTCCAGCCTTAAACGCATTGTTAGGGTCATGGGTAGCCCCCAGTAACATTGCACCAGGAATAATGGTGGTACCTTCTCCTAGTCTTCGCACCACTCCGTTTTCCTGATCAATACAAATCAATAGAGGGGATGAATAACCAGCAGCTTTCGCTTCTTGCTGCAGGCTTTGAGTCAAAGCTAAGATTTCCGCCGGAGTACCAATATTACGCCCAAACAGAATGACTCCACCGATGTGGTAGTCATGAATTAATTGTTTAATTTCTTGTGACATGGTAGTACCTTTAAAGCCGGCAATTAATAGCCGGCCCACTTTTTTTTGTACGCTCATTAATGGTAATCCTCCTTAAGATATCGGAAATCCTGGTATATGGCCTTCACGACGAACGTGTAGACCTTTCGAATTCTGTAATGTTTGGGCATATGTTGTTCGGGCTAGACAACCCCGAGTCGTGCCTAGAGCTTTGTAGTAATCGTAATAGCGGAAACTTTTGGAATTCATGATGAACCAGTAGCAGGACATGGCTTTCAAGTACGCATCAAACGAGTCGGTGACATCGACATAAATATCCGGCTCATAGCCGTCCATGTCTTCCCAGTTTTCACTATGGAACACTCGACGAAGACCATGTGGTGGCAGTCCATTCAAATCAAGTCCAGGCAGCGATGCTTTTAACCACGCATCCTGTACAACCAACTGACAAATCCTATGGTCTGGATGCATGCTGTTGATCCAATGTGTGATGACAAAATCCGGTTTCTCTCTTCTGAAAATCGTTGCCACTTCTTTTGCTAGCCCTTCACTAAAGCTAAGTTCGGCATCTCTGTGTTTTAATGTAATGCTCGTGCCTCCCAAAATCGCCGCCGCTTTTTCAGATTCCGTAATCTTTTGATTGCGATAAGTTTCAACATCGAGATGGGGAGGTGCTCCTTTTTCTCCAGCAGTTAAATGAAGAAACGTCACTTTGTATCCTGCCTGTGCGTATTTATGGGCAATTGCCCCTGCTTGAAGTTCGCCATCACCGCAGTGCGCCCCAACAATCATTAGATGCATGATGTCCCCTCCTATTCAGATAAATTTGAAACAATTAAATTATGTAAACGAGGTCGTAATCTGATCATTGGTTCTTGACGACCAAAGTACACACGATTGGTCAATAGAATAATAGTCAATTGTTCAACTGGATCAATATAAAAGCTAGTACCGGTATACCCAGTATGTCCATACGTGGCATCTGACATGAGGTCGCCAATTGGACTGGACCCTCTCCCTTTCAATTGCCATCCTAGACCACGGCTTTCTGTTGAAAAAGAAGTGAAGTTTTCACGTGACTTAGCTAACCATCGCGAGTTAAGGATTTGCTTTCCATTATGTCCCCCTTCGTTTTCGAGCATTGTGGTAAAGATTGAGACATCATCCATTGTTGAAAACAAACCTGCATGACCACTTACGCCACCCATAAATTCCGTATTGTCATCGTGAACAATTCCGTATTTATGGTCCATTAAATGTTCCAGATATTCAGTTGGCGCATATTGATGTCGCTCATATTTTGGACAATACCCTGTTTGCAGCATTCCAAGTGGCTTAAAGATATGATTTTGGACATAGTCCTGAATAGATTGACCTGTTACATTTTCAATTACAGACATCAACAAAATATAGCCCAAGTCACTGTAAACGACCTCACTGTCCAGTGGATACGACAGTTTTTCTTCGAAAATATCATCAAGGACTTTCGTCGTCGAAAGTTTTCTCTGAAAATATGGTCTATGTGCAATTAATCCCGATGAATGAGTAAGTAAATGTCTTAAAGTGATGTGACTCTTTTGGTGTTTGGCAAACTCCGGAATGAATGTTGCAACTTTATCGTGCAAATGAATGTCTCCTGATTCAACAAGTTGGAGCATTGCAGGCAGCGTTGCCATTACTTTCGTTAAGGAGGCCATGTCGAATATATGCTGTTTTG
>JGI24024J18818_10000265_pt1 | contig 18450 bp, 16 predicted proteins | sample Cruoilmetagenom2_FD_18818 | JGI IMG/M metagenome (IMG submission 18818) | reverse complement strand
TAGGGTTTTTGAGAGAGTGGTTGGACTCTAAAGAGATGGGTGCAAAACAGGAAAAACTGCAAGTTGAGCTGGCTAAGCAAAATGCCCTTAAGTCAGAACTTTCGCAACTGAGAACTGAGGATGATTATAAAAGACAAGTAGAACTTCTGGGAGCTGTTAAGATACAAAAGAAAAAGGTAAAAAGCCTTAAACGTTCATTGCGTGAAAATTATGTAAAGCGTGGCATGGTGAAGAAGATCGTTGCAGCATGGGTCATCACTGTACCTGCAGCAGCAGTACTCTCCGCGATCATTTTCTTCATACTAAAAGGTGTAGCGGTATAAAAGCCTCATAATTTAGAAATTCCCAACTAGGCATATTCTGAAAAAAAAGTTTTCAAGTATGACCTTCTTTGGAAGTTTCATAATAGCTATACTACAAACAAGCAACCAAGATATATGCTTCTCCCTTTTTGCATATAAACATTTTTGATAGTAGTTCCCCTCCCCTTTTATTTATTACTCTTCTCCTTTCTTCTTGGTTGCTGGTCTCCCTTATGAAATCTTTGATCTAATGAAAAAGACTGAGGTCTATATAGACTTTAAAAGTATTTTACAGAGAAAAAATATAATTGATAATAATCAGTTATATTTTTTATTACATTTGATACAATCCTTTTTGAAAAAGCCAATCTTATCGTGAGGTAAGTACGGAAAGTTATGAGTCTTTATATATAAAGATGGTCAGACTGCCAAGTGTTTGTAAATATCTTCATACTTCTCATACTTTTTCACTTTTTTAGAAATATTTTTATCTTCTTACTGAAGCATAGACTAACTAGTCGTTGCTACAGCGATAAACCTAATAAAGTATGTTAGATTATAATGTTTTTGAAAAAGACTGATAAATAATATATTTTTGTTTTGTATCGTAAAATCTTGAAATTATCTTAGTATAGTTTTAAATAGATATATTTATCTTTTACTGTTCTTTACTCAATACACAAGTGGAAACCTGAATGAAACTACTATATAAACTACTTCTAGGATATCTTTTAATCGTTGTAATCATTGGTACCTTTTCAACTATTCTGTTAATGCATACAGTTCATAATAGTTCAACAAATCTTAGTATTTACAGAGAAAGAGAAATAACCTCTTTTGTTCAAATATTCAATACCATGATCGTAGATGAAGGAAATTTGAAAAATACAGAGTTTATTCAAACATTATTTGAAGAGAGTATAAACAAATTACCTCATATAAAACGACTTACACTTCATGCTGTGAATCTAAAAACAGCAGCGTATACACATATAGTGAGTACTGATACAGATATTATAGGTACACCTTCACATACTGAAGATATTGAAGCAATTTTGAAAAATAAAACAACTATATTATATGAAACTAGTTCAAATGGAGAACATTGGATAGATATCACATATCCAATTATGAATAAAAATAATAAAGCCATAGCAGCACTTGGTGCAGCAGTGTCGCTTCAAGAATCTGATGAAGTTTTAAAAAAAGCTATTATGGACTTAAAATATGATGCTCTAAAACATGTTATTGTTGCTGTGTTACTATCCATACTGTTATCACTTATTTTTATCTTGATAGTTGTTCGAAAAATAGTTACTCCTGTCTCAAAATTAATAGATGCCACGAATGCTTTTTCAAAAAAAGAGTTTACACACACTGTAGATATTAGTAGTAATGATGAAATTGGTAAATTATCTTCAGCTTTTAATACTATGTATGATGAACTTACTATGCTTCATGCTACAATGGAAGAACAGATAAAAATTAAAACAGAAGAACTTAAAACACACTTTCTGACTGATGCATTAACGGGTCTATCAAATAGACAAGCGCTATCTGAAGAGATTAAAAGGCATCAAGAGTTTCATATAGCGATATTAGATATTGCATCTTTTAAAGATATTAATGATTTTTATGGCGTAAAAATTGGGAATAGAGTACTACAAATGGTAAGTAAAAAAATAAAAATATATCTTAGTGATTCTAATTTAAAAATATATCGTCTAGGAGCAGATGAAATAGCCATTCTTAACCCATTAGTCCAAAGTAAAGAAACATTTCAAGAAACACTGACACAGTTAATTAATAATCTTGAACATGAAACTCTATATTGTGAAAATGAAGGTGTGGAGATAAATATATCACTACATACAGGTTTATCATTTGAATCGGAACATGCCTTAGAAAAAGCCAATATTTCATTAACCAATGCAAAAAAAGAGCATAAGGACCTTGTAGTATTTACTAAGAAAATACAAGAAGAGAATACACAAGAAAAAAATCTTAAAATGATCATAAAAATAAAAAATGCTATAAAAAACTATGATTTTGTGCCATGCTATCAACCCATAGTAGATAAAGATGAAAATATTATTAAATATGAGGCATTAGTAAGAATGAAAGACAATAAGGAAATTATATCTCCTTACCATTTTTTGGATATCGCTAAAAAGTCTAAATATTATAAACATATTACACGAACAATGATATTCCAAACTTTTAAAGCATTTGAAAATAATGATTATTGTTTTTCTATTAATATTGAAGCCGAAGATATTCTAAATGAAGATACTAGACACTTTATAAAAAGTCATCTTACAGACTTTAAAGATCCTCAGCGAGTTGTTTTTGAAATTGTTGAGAGTGAAAGTATTCATAATATAGCAGCAATAAAAGAATTTATAGAATATATAAAAAAACAAGGCGCAAAAATTGCTATTGATGATTTTGGTACTGGTTATTCTAATTTTACACATTTACTTGAATTAGAACCTGACTATATTAAAATAGATGGTTCATTGATTAAAAATATAGATGTAGATACCAAATCGTATGACATAGTAAAAACATTGGTGAACTTTGCACACAATTTAAATATAAAGGTGATCGCAGAGTATGTATATTCAACTGAAGTTTTTAATATTTGTAAAGAATTGGATATTGATGAATTTCAAGGTTATTTATTTTCAAAACCTTCACTGGAAATTAAAGACTAGTTAGATGAAATTAAATACCTTACATCACAGATATATATCTACAAAATAATTAAATTTACAATATATCATTAACAATTGAAATATAATTAATAAGCATCAATTATATTTTATATTATATTTGATACAATTCTTTTTGAAAAAGCTAAACTTATCGTGAGGTAAGGACAGAAAGTTATGAATCTTTTAATATGAAGATTGTCATACTGCCAAATGTTTGTAAATATCTTCATACTTCTCATACTTTTTCACTTTTTTAGAAATATTTTTATCTTCTTACTGAAGCATAGACTAAAAATATTATATATAAAAAATTAGGAGTTAATGATGCCCAAAAATATTAATAAGGCTATAAAAATAGTACTTCTACCCTCTTTACTATTTAGTTATAGCTTTGGATTAGAAATAAAAGACTTATCTCATGCTGTCGATGTGGCAGGTAAACAAAGGATGTTCACACAGCGTATGCTTAAAGATTATGCGATGGTAGGGTTAGAAAATAATTTTGGAAACCCAGCAGAAGACCTCACAAAAATTATGAGTGCCTTTGAAAACCATTTAGATTCTCTAATAGCATTTAATACAGATGCCCCGACAAAAGAAAGTCTTACTAAAGTTAAAACACTTTGGAATCCTCTCAAATTAGCGTTAGCAGAAGTGCCAAGCAAAGAAAAAGCCGGAAAAATGCAAGAAGATCTAGAAGCTTTACTTAAACAATCTAATGAGGCAGTTGGACTTTTTGCAAAACAAACAGGAAAAGCGTCTGGTGAGATCATCAATATCTCAGGGCGACAAAGAATGCTTTCACAAAGAATGGCAGGTCTCTATATGTTGAAAGTGTGGGGTATTGATGACCCGCAGTTTAAAGATAAAATGGACAAGACCATTGAACTGTTTAAAACGTCGATGGAAAAGTTGATGGCATCAAGTATGAATACGCCTGAGATTAGTACTTTACTTAAAAAATCGAAAAAATCTTTTATGTTCTTTGAGATGATGAATAAGTCAAGTTCTAAATTTATTCCAACGCTCATTTATAAAAAATCTAATGATATTTTAAAAGATATGAATACTGCAACGGGTCTTTATGTTGTAGAGAACAACAAGTAAAGGATTAAAACAAATGATAATAAAGTCAAAAAATATAGTAAATGGATTTACATTAGTCTGTCTACTGAGTAGTTCAGCTTTTTCAGTAGAGATAAGTAGTGCAGCTCAAGCAGTTGATATCGCGGGGAAGCAAAGAATGTTTACGCAGCGTATGTTGAAAGACTATGCGATGGTAGGTATGAAAAATACCTTTGGTAAACCAGGAGAAGATCTTAAAAAGATAACTGTTGATTTTGAAGATGCATTGGTATCACTGCTTGCGTATGCAAAAAATGATGATACAAAGCAAAGTTTAGAGAAAGTTAAAACACTTTGGGCACCTTTGAAAGAGACATTGTCGCAAGATGCAAGTAAAGAGAAAGTAGGGAAACTTCAAGAAGATCTTGAAGTACTTCTCAAAGCGTCAAATACGACAACAAAACTGTTTTCAAAAGAGTCAGGTAGTGTATCTGGAGAGATCGTTAACATGTCAGGAAGACAGAGAATGTTATCTCAAAGAATGGCTGGTCTTTATATGATCAAGGTTTGGGGAATCTCTGATCCACAATTTAAAGACAAGATGGACAAGACTATGGAGCTATTTAAAACTTCGTCTGCAACACTTGAAAAGTCTGAGCTGAATACAGAAGAGATTACAAAACTTTTAGCAAAAGTGAAGAGATCATTTATGTTTTTTGAAATGATGAACAAATCAAAATCGAAGTTTGTTCCAACATTGATCTATAAAAAATCAAATGATATTTTGAAAAACATGAATAGTGCAACGCAAGCATATGTTGCTTTAGAAACTAAGTAAAAGGAAGTAAAAATGAAAAATAATATAATGAAAAAAGTGAGTTTAGTAGCAGTTGCCGTTCTGGGATTGTCTGGATATGGTATGGCAGAAGAGGCAGCTTCGACAAATGCTGTAGTTATCTCAGATACAGTGAGGTTGATCGATATGGCAGGTAAGCAAAGAATGCTTTCTCAGCGTATCGCTAAAGATTATCTTTATGCAGGAAATAAAGTGGCACCGGCTAAAGCCAATAAACAACTTCAAAAGTCTCTTTCAGAGTTACAAAGTGCGCATAAAACACTGGTTGAGTCTATCAATGATCCTGAGATCAAAAACCTTCTTGCGTTCGTTGAAATGAGTACAGAAGACTTTAGTATGACAGCCAATGACGAGTTTAACATCGATAATGCACAACTTGTTATCGATTTAAGTGAATCAATGTTGGAAGGTAGTCAATATGTTGTTGATTCACTCAAAGAGACAGTGAATATCAAAGAATCTACGATCGTAGGAACAGCGGGTAGACAACGTATGCTTGCTCAACGTATCGCAAAGTACTACATCGCTTACCAATCAGGGATTAAAGATAAAAACACCGTTGATCAAATGCAAGAGGCAGTAAAATTATTTGGTGATTCTCATGCTGAATTAATGGCTAACAGTGCGAATACACCTGCGATCAACAGAAACCTCAATCAAATAGACAGACTTTGGAAAATCGTATATAAGTTCTACTTGAACATTGAAAAAGGTGGATTGCCATTGATCGTTTTTAATACGACAGATAATATTACTAAAAAGATGAATACTATTACCGGGCTCTATGTGGAACTTTACAAATAAAGGGAAGTAATGAAAAAATTATTTTATGCAGGCTTTCTTTTAGTGGGAGTAAGTCTGTTTGCTGAGGGTGAAGTGAATGCTACGAAACCTTTGGCAGAAAAAGTTGAGAAGAATGTTGAAAAGAGTGTTGAAGTAAAAAAGATCATCTCTGCAACCAGAGGGGATATTAAGGTCATAGAAGCTTCTGAGAATATCAGATACCTTAGTCAAAAAATGGTTAAAAATTATCTTTTCTTTTATAAAAATCCAGACAAAACAGAAGTAAAGCATGAATTGGACGAAACATTACTAAGACTCAATGATGACTTTAGGACCATTGTAAAAACGACTAAAGATACCGATACGAAAGATATCCTTGAATTCCTTGCGTACAGTAAAGACCAGATTGAAGAGATATTCAATGCTGTGCCTGATGACGAAAAAGCTGCTTTGATGCTTGATTACAGTGAGACACTTCTTGAGGGGGCAGATTCTATTGCCTCTGCACATAAATATGACTTCTCTGATGAGGAAAAGATGCTAATGATTACTAAAGAAATGGAATACCTTTTAGAAAGAGTGACCAAATATTATATGGCACTTCATGTTGGATTTGACAGCTCTACCAATAGAGAAGCGATGCAAGATGCTATTGCTCAGTTTGAAGTGAATATCGGCAGGGTGAATGTGTATAAATATCCGACCAAAGAGGCAGAACAGCAAGTGAAGATGAATATCTCCTGGGAAGCCAATAAAAAGTTCCTGGCAAGATCAGAAGAACTATTNATCCCAAANTTAATGCTTATCTCCATAGAGNATTTGGAAAATATTGTTGCTAACATAGCACTTTATCATAGTAAAAACCAATAAGAGAGGAATGAAAATGAAAATTATTAATAATAAAAATGTCTTTATTCTTCTAATTGTATCTATGCTAGGGATATTGGGTATTTTCTCATACTATGCCTCTGTTACATATATTCAATATGATGCAGCACAAAAAGGTACAAAAAATACGAAGTTTATCGAATCGGTGGACATCACTCTTGCTAAGATAGCAAAAGAAAGACTTTATAGTGCCATTTATATGGGGACGAGTGGCTCAAAGGGATATTCAAAAGTAAAAGAAGCACGAATTGAAGTAGATACTGCACTGGCAAAAGTATATGAATTTTCAAATGCAAATAAATCATTTAATACATATCAAAAACGATTTTCCTTTGTTTCTGATAATTTAAAATATGTAAGAACCAGAGTAGATACTTTAAGCTCAGATTACAAGAATATTTTCTTTAAGATTTATCATACGGATATATTTGAATCTCTTCTTGGTGCTATGAAAATGGCTACGGCAAGAGAAACTTCCACTGAGATAAAAGGTTACCTTGCTACCTATATAGACTTTGCCAAACTGAAAGAAAATATACAATTGGAAAATACAGGTATCTTCTTTGTGTTGAGTGGGTCTAAAAAAATGAGTGTTGAAGATTTAGTGCTATGGGACTCTCTTTTAGTGAATGACACTTTGCCTTCATTCGATGCACTGCAAAATAGAGAAGTGGTTAATAACCTGAATGCATTGATTACTTCTGAAGAATTTAGCAAAATTGGTTCAGATGTCCGTGTCACTATTTTATATGGTTCACTTATGGGGGTATATCCAACCGAATCAACAGAGTGGTTCACTAAGGTTGAGAAAAAGATGGAGTACATAGGATTAGCTCAAAGTATACTTACTTCTACAATAGAAGTATATATATCTGAGAAGGTATCTGAAGCGAAGAACGTATTGGTTCAGTATCTTGTTGGTGTTGTTTTATCTTTCATACTTCTTCTTGTGTTACTTATTATCTATTATAACATCAATAAAGACAAACAACTCTTCGAAGATACACTCAAAGATATAGAGACCGTACTTAGCCTGGAACAGCAAAAAGAGTTAAAGGTTTTAATTGATAAAAGAGATATTAACCAGATATATAAGTTTCTTACCAATACGATCAGAGAAGCCAATCAGGCAAAAGACCTTTTCCTCGCAAATATGTCTCATGAGATACGAACACCTCTAAACGGTATTGTAGGTTTTACACAACTGCTTAAATCGACTGCGACTACAGAGGAGCAGGAAGAGTTCATTACTGTCATAGAAAACAGTTCAGACAATCTATTGACTATTGTAAATGATATTCTTGACCTTTCCAAGATCAAGGCAGATAAGATCGATTTGGAAAATATTGAATTTGACCCTATTGAAAAATTTGAATCGGCTGTGGAGTCTTATGCTGCAAAGGCGGCTGAAAAACATGTGGACTTCAATATTTTTGTTGACCCTGAATTACCGTCTACAATGCTGGGTGACCCTACCAAGATCTCTCAGATCATTGTGAATCTTATTTCAAATGCTATTAAGTTTACCAGTGAAAATGGTAATGTGGATGTACTCATTGCAAAAGTGGGTGAAAGTGAAAAATATACTGCTGTATCTTTCTCTGTAACAGATACGGGTATTGGTATTACGGAAGAGCAGCAGAAAAATATCTTTGATGCATTTTCCCAGGCAGATGTCAGTACAAGTAGAAAGTTCGGTGGTACAGGTCTTGGATTGGCAATTTCTGCGAAGCTGGTTAGCTTTATGGGTGGTAGCCTTCAAATCAAAAGTGAAGAAGGTAAAGGTTCAACATTCTACTTTACCATTAGACTTGAGCATGCAGAAGAAAACAATGATAGAATGATCCCGAGTATGAGTGGATACAATGTTGGACTTCTTGTGCCTGATGTGGATGCCGGGATAGCTATGAATAGAAACCTTGGATGTTATATCGGATATACGGATGCTGAGCATAAATTCTATACGGGTGACGAGTTGCTTGGCATGGAGAAAAGAGCACTTCCGGATGTTGTGTTTATCGATCATAAATATCATGAAAGAAAAGATGAGCTTGAAAAGCTTTTGGCTATTGACACTAAAATAGTTTTAATAACCAATGGAGACAAGAAGAGAAGTATTGAAAGCCTCGAAAAGGACATAGACAGAATACTCTACAAGCCTGTAAACCTTACTAAGACAATCAAGTCACTTGAAGTGGTTCATGATAAGCAAGCAGATAAAGTGGTGGAAGATAAAACCCATGTTACCTTTGAAAATATAAATGTGTTGGTAGCCGAAGATAATATTATTAATCAAAAGCTGATCAAGCATGTGTTGGTTGGATTCGGACTGGATATTACGCTTGCCGATAATGGAGAAGAGGCCCTGAACCTTCGTAAAGAGAATGAGTATGATCTTATCTTCATGGACATCCAAATGCCGGTAATGGGCGGTATTGACTCAACAAGGGCTATTTTAGAATTTGAACTTGAAAAGAATAAGCGTCATGTGCCTATTGTTGCCTTAACAGCGAATGCTTTAGCGGGAGATAGAGAAAAATATATCAATGCAGGTATGGACAATTATCTCTCAAAGCCTTTTGAACTTGAAAAATTGAGTTTATTATTGCAGGAATATTTCCCTCATAAAGTTGTTGGTAATCAAGACAAACAAGATGTTGCTGAACTGGCAAAGGAGACTAAAGATAGCAAAAGAAGTGAGCCAGAGGAAACTTATGTTCCTGACAAAGAGACAAAGGAAATAAGTCCACCTTCTACACCTATTGAAAAACGAAAGGTAGATATCCTCTTCTATCATTCTTTACCTCTAATAGCAGACATCTATAAAACAAGACTGAATAATTTGGGATATGAAGTTGATATCACTGGAGACAGTCAGATGTTTATGGACATGCTGGATGAGACAGAATATGCTTTTGCTATTTTTGATGTGGCAGTTTTCTTAGATATGAGGTGCATGATTGCAGATATCATACGAGATAATGGCACTAAACCATTTATGCTAATATCTGAATCAACAGAAGAAGATGCTTCATGCTGCGATGTGATAGACGAAAAAGGAAATATAGAAGATCTCAAAAATAAATTAAAAGATAGTTAGAGGCTGTAATCAAATTGTTATCAAGATGTATTATGATGTCAATATGCAAAACAGAGATATAGAAATCATCGTTATTGAAGACGAACCGGATATTTTAGAACTTCTCGAGTATCACCTCGGGAAAAAAGGATATACCGTTACAGGTTTTCTCTCTACAGAAAATGTAGAACAATTCTTAGAAGAAGAAAATCCTGCACTTATGATCGTCGATAGAAACCTCCCCGGAGTAGAGGGGAGTGCCTTTGTTGCGCAGATGAGGGAGCTGGGGTATGATATCCCCGTTATGTTCCTTACTGCACGGGATAAAGAGAGTGATCTGGAAGAAGGTTTTAATGTTGGCGGCGATGACTATATGACCAAGCCTTTCAGCTCTAAAGAGATGCTTCTGAGAGTCGATGCCTTGCTGAGACGAAGTGGGGCTACTTCCAATGATAAAATGAAATATAGAGACCTGACCCTGGATATTAAAAAAAGAGAACTTTCCATAGAAGAGCAGTATATTGAATTGACCAATCTGGAGTTTAGACTGCTGCACACTTTTGTCAAAAATCCGCATCAGCCGCTTGACAGAGATTACCTACGTGATGAAGTGTGGGGTGATGACTCTGTGAATTTTCATGACAAGACCATCAATGTGGCGATGAACAGGCTGAAGAAGAAGATAGACCCTTCCGCGGAGAAAGAGTATTTTGCGCCTGTCTGGGGTGTGGGGTACAAGTTAATATAAACTAAGTTGCCGAAGCACTACTTTGATACACTTTCTATTTTATCCTTTTTTTCTCCATAAACTCCCATCGGTACGGATGTTATTAATTTGTTACTTATTTTCTATACCATCTAAATCAAAATAATCTCATATCATACAGAAGAGATTAAATATGTTAATGCAAAGTTTCTTAGGGGTGTGAACAGATGAAAGTGGATATAGATAAAAAAGGCTTTGAAATGCTTAACAGTATGGCCCCTGTTGCCACGATCTTGATTGTTGAGGATAATGAAGACCTCTTGGAACTAGAAACATTTCATCTGAGGAAAGAGGGATATAAGGTCATAGGGCTAAGCTCCACAGAAAAGGTGGAGTCACTACTGGAACAAGGCATAGATCTGATGCTGGTTGACCGGACACTTCCCCGTATAGAAGGCAGCGAATTTGTCGCTTATCTTCGCAATAAAGGGGTGACTGTCCCTGTGATGTTCGTCTCTGCAAAAGATAAAGATGAAGATGTGGAAGAGGGATATAAATGTGGAGGGGATGACTACCTTAGAAAACCTTTTAACATGAAAGAACTTCTTTACCGTGTCAAAGCCATACTCAGACGCACAAATTGTATAGAGCATGAGAGGCTGAGTGCAAGAGATATCGTGATGGATTTCAATACACGTAAGACATATATAGAAGAACGCGAAGTTGAACTCACCAAGCTGGAGTTTGAACTCCTCTGTCTGTTCATCCAAAATCAGAACAGAGCACTTGAGAGAGAATACCTGCTTGAAAAGTTATGGGGTGATAATGGAGAGACACAAAAACGTACTGTCAATGTAACGATCAATCGTTTGAAGAAAAAAATAGATCCAGAAGATGTCAAAGAATACATTGTGCCTGTTCGCGGCATAGGATATACGTTTACCTGATAGGAAGATAAGTCCTTTTTGGACTTAGGATTGATCTATAGTGTTCTCTTTGTCTTTTTTCGCAAATCCCGCACCTTTTTTTGTTTTGGCTTCAAGCCCAAGTGCTTCGATAAGCTCACGATAATCACCACCTGCCTGATGCATATGGGCAAAGCAGGTAGCCACTACGGCGATGGCATTGGGCACTTCTCCTTTTTTCTTGTAAGCCTGGATGTTTTTTTCACTTACTTTGATAAGTTTAGAAAATTTTGGAAGACTTATCTCTGCATCAAGCAACTGTTTTTTAAATTCTATAAATGTCACGCTATCCCTTTTTGTAACCAAACTGTAACCAAATAATACCATATTTTATAGAGAAAATATATTCTTTATTGACATTATGTCATAAAAAGTATATAATCACTATATTATATTACTATTGGTAAGTAATATAGTTAAAAATTTAATTTAAGGAGCCACCTATGGCAAAAGTTCTAAAGAAAAAAGCAGTAAAGTCAGTAGCAAAGAAAGCAGTAAAGAAATCAGTAGCAAAGAAAAAAAGAAAAGCAGTAGCAAAAAAAGTAACGAAAGTGGTTTTAAAGAAAAAGCCTGCAACGAAAAAAGCTGCAAAAAAAGCGGTAAAAAAAGCGATCAAAAAAGCGTAATACCTTACAGGGATAGATCTACTTCTATCTCTTCCTTCTTCATGCAGAAATGATCTTAAAGTTCAAATGGCATTTTTGTATACTCCTTTAACAAGTATGATAACTAAGTGAAATGATAGTCACTAGTGATAACAAAATGGTTACGGTATGGTAGAAAAATGTTATCAAAATGAAACCGCTTTACTATACTATTTTCCCAGGGCATCTCTTTTCATATTGTTAATTGTCATTACTTCATTATTTATGCGCACTACCCTCCCAGGATTGTCTATTATAGAGATGCCCTCTGTGTTATAAAATTGTTATCACTTCGTTATAAAAATGTTACCACTTAAACTTACACTTTCATATCAATTCAATGGAGAATCATATGAAAGACCACAAAAAAGATGAAATGTATATATCGGATAAGAAGATAAACAAACTTGCCAAGAAACTTTCAAAAACATTTACTATAGAGGTAGAAGAAGCGTTAGAGGTCATCTATGAAGAGTGGGATCTGGTAGAAAGACTTTTTCATACACATCAAAAAGTCAAAGCCATCCATTATCACCTCGTTGAAGAGATAAACTATACCTACAGGATAGCGTAATGCAACTGAGCGTAGAAAACTATATGGTGCACCATTATCCTGCGATAGAGACATTTCCCCAGGTCGCAAAAAATGTATTGTTCAGCAGCATGAAAAAGCTTTTTCATGAAAATCAGATCAATACTTTTATGGCAGAGAATACACATAAAGATACGTTTTCCTATGTAGAAGCTATCATGGATTATTTTGATATTGCCATCGGGTTAAAAACGAATGAACTTACACGTATCCCCGCCTATGGGCGTACTGTCATCATAGCAAATCACCCTTTAGGTGCATTGGATGCCATGGCCCTTTTACATCTTCTTAAAGATGTGCGTAAAGATATCAAAATAGTCGCCAACTCTTTTCTCTATCAGTTTGATAACCTCAAAGATATTATCATTCCGGTAGATAACATCAATGGGAAGATGGACAAAGAGACGGTTAAAGGTATTTATGAAGCTTTGGAAGCAGAGCAGGCTGTGATCATCTTTCCTTCGGGAGAAGTAAGCCGTGCAAAGCCAAATGGTATCAAAGATACACCATGGAAGAGCGGTTTTTTAAAGATCGCTGCCAAGATGCAGGCCCCGATACTCCCTATCTATATCAAAGCGAAGAATTCCAAGAACTTTTATCTGCTTTCTATGATCAACCATTCTTTGGCCACAGCAACACTGCCGCATGAAATGTTTAAAGCCAAAGGAAAAAGCATTGAGTTCACTATAGGAAAAAGCATCCCATATGATGCCTATAGTCTACCGAACCTTTCACACAAAGAGACCGTAAAACTTCTTAGAAAACATTTGTATAAAGTAGCCAAAAACCATAAACCGATCTTTGCAACACAAAATGAAATATCTGTACCTGAAGAGAGAAGTGAACTTAAAGCAGAACTTAAAAACGGTACGCTTTTAGGAGAAACAACCGATGGTAAAAGCATCATCGTGTATGAATCTGCAATAGAAAACTGTGTCATTAAAGAGATAGGAAGATTGAGAGAAATAAGCTTTCGTCATGTAGGTGAAGGCTCTGGTAAAAAACGTGATATAGACGGCTATGACTTTTACTACAAACACTTGATCATATGGGATGATGAATCACTTGAGATAGCAGGAGCATATCGTCTGGGGATCAGCAGAGAGATCATGGAAAATTTTGATCTAGATGGACTCTATACCTCTACACTGTTCAAATTTGACAAAAAGTTTGAACCTTATCTTGAAAAAGGCTTGGAGCTTGGAAGAAGTTTTGTACAGCCAAAGTACTGGAACAGCAGGGCGTTAGATTATCTTTGGCAGGGGATAGGGGCTTATTTGAAGACCCGTCCGGATATTCAATATTTGTTTGGAGCGGTGAGTCTGAGTGATACTTTTAATCAGAAAGCACAAGGGATGATGATCTATTTTTATCAAACATATTTTGCTGTCACAGAAAACCCGGTGAAACACAGATCACCGTATATTACATCAAAATGGGTACAGGAACATTGCGAGAAGGTATTTATCGGTGAGGACTACAGAAGCGATATGAGAACACTCAAAGAAGAGTTGGGATTTATGGGGTATACTGTACCGACACTGTTTAAACAGTATGGAGAGCTTTGTGAAGAGGGTGGGGTACAGTTTTTAGATTTTGGATATGACAAAGATTTTAACAATTGCATAGACGGTTTCATCGTTGCAGATCTGAATCTACTGAAAGAGTCAAAAAGAAAACGCTATTTTTCCAACTAAAATGACCCTTTAAAACGGGTCTGTAACCAAAATGTTTCCAAGTTGTTTTATACTTCGCACAATCCCAAGGGGACCTATTATTAGAGGTCCCCTAAGTCTGACGGACATAGCGGATAACTTATTTCTTAAGGAAACAAACCATGACATTAAAAACAATTCTTACAACAGCTGTAGCAGCTTCTCTGGCATTTACAGCACTGAATGCTGCTAACCTTAAAGGTAGAGGGGCATCTTTCCCCGGACCGGTATATAAAGCTTGGACTGCTGAGTATTATAAAGCAGAAAAAGCACAGGTAAATTATACTCCAACAGGTTCTGGTGACGGTGTTAAATCTATCGGTAAAAGAATGGTAGACTTTGCTGGTTCAGACAAACCTCTTAAAGCAGACAAGTTGAAAAAAGCTAAACTTTTTATGTTCCCATCAGTTGTCGGTTCTATTGTCTTGGCATATAACCTTGATGGTGTAAAAGACGGTGAACTTAAACTCAGCAGAGAAGCAGTTGCAGGTATCTTTACAGGTAAGATCACAATGTGGAATGATAAAGCGATCACAGCACAGAATCCAAATGTAAAACTTCCGAATGAACCTATTACGATCGCTGTTAGAGCAGATAAATCAGGTACTACATTTAACTTTACTTACTTTCTTAACAAGCTTGATCCAGAGTTTAAAATAAGTAAAAAGCCTACGTGGAAAGCACCAAAAGTGGTAGCGGGTAAATCAAATTCAGGTGTATCGGCAAATATCCAGCAGATCAAAAACTCTATCGGGTACATCGAGTACTCTTATAAGATCAAATTAGGTTTACCGGCAGCTCAAGTAGAGAACAAAGAGGGTAAATATATCAACCCGACACTGAAATCTTTCCAGGATGCTGCAAAATATGCAACATGGACACCTGACAATAACTTCTATGCCGTGATCGGTGACCCTGCAGGTGCAACTTCGTATCCGATCGTTGCAGCAACATTTATCTTGCTTCCGACAGAGAAAGCTGAACAGAACAAAAAAGTCACTAAATTCTTTGACTGGGCCTTCACTAACGGTGATGCAGCAGCAACTGAACTTGGTTATGTACCTCTTCCAAAAGAGACAAAAGATCAGATCAGAGCTTATTGGGAAGCGAACAAAATCAAGTAAGACTTTTTCACTTCTATCGCTACATCGTCCTCGGGTCTGACCCGGGAATGACGTACTACTTAGACCTATACGAATCAGATAACTCCTTCTAACTCCTTGAATACTTGTAAGAGGATATCTTCGATTCGTAACCAAAATGTTACCAACTCTCACTATAATCTCCACTCAAATAATAACGAAGGTAAATAATGGGCGGTCAACTCTTTAAGAATTTTTCTTTTCTCTCTGCAACACTTGCTTTTTTTATGCTTGTCGGGATCTTTTCGGTACTCTTTAATCTCGCACAGGAATCGCTGTACACTTTTGGTTTCGACTTTCTCTATACTGAGATCTGGGAACCGGGTGAAGATGATGAAGGCGGAATCTTTGGCGGGTATATTCCTGTTGTAGGTACATTGCTGAGTACGCTGATCGCAATGATCCTCGCAACACCTATCGCGATGGGTATCGCTATCTTCCTTACAGAGATCGCACCCGATAAGATCGTTAAACCTTTTGGTGTGGCGATCGAACTGCTTGCGGCGATCCCGAGTATCATTTACGGTATGTGGGGACTCTTTTATTTTGCACCTATTGTTCAGTCAATATTTGGCGGTAACGGTGTAGGACTTTTAACTGCAGGTATTGTCTTGGCGATCATGGTCATTCCTTTTATGGCAGCGATCACACGTGACTCTATGAATACGACCCCTGATGTACTGAAAGAGTCTGCTTATGCCATAGGTGCGACGAAGTTTGAAGTGATCAAAGATGTTGTGATGCCTTATTCCAAAGGCGGTATCATCGGTTCGATCATCCTTTCACTCGGACGTGCATTGGGTGAGACGATGGCGGTGGCATTCCTGATCGGTTCTGTGATGAGTATACCAAACAAGATAACAGACCCGACCACTTCGATACCGGTTCTCTTGGCAAATAACTTTGCTGAAGCACAAGACCTTGAACTTTCAAGTATGTATTACCTGGCACTGATCCTCTTTGTGGTCAGTTTCTCAGTGATCGCCTTGGCTAAATTCTACTTTCTTGGTAGAAAAAAACATTAACAGGAGGGAAAAATGAATCGATTAGTACTTAATAAAATAGTGATGATACTCTCTACTATCTCAGCATTTATAGGACTTGGGTTTCTCTTTTGGATCCTCATTACGCTTAGTTACAAAGGCATCGCAAGTATTCACTTAAGCACCTTTACCAAGGACCTTGTAGAAGGTGGTATCCGTAACCTGCTTGTCGGACAGTTTACTATGGCACTGATAGCGACGGTGATCGCTGTTCCTCTGGGTGTTTTGGCAGGTATCTATCTGCGTGAGTATGGTCACGGGAGCAAGTTCGCCTCAGTGACGCGAACACTGAGTGATGTCATGACCTCTGCACCTTCGATCGTGATCGGTGTTTTTGTCTTTGCTTTGATGGTCGATCCTGTGGGCTCGTTCAACGGGTGGGCAGGTATCGTGGCACTTGCGATCATGATGATCCCGATCATTATCGGTACAACAGACAATATGCTGGCACTGGTTCCTCAGGAGCTTAGAGAAGCTGGTATCGCACTTGGGGGGTCTAAGCATAAGATCATTGTACAGATCGTGCTCAAAGCGGCAAAAGTAGGGGTTACGACGGGTATCCTCCTTTCCTTTGCAAGGATCATCGGAGAGACGGCACCTTTACTTTTTACTTCGGCGAACAACCAATTTTTTACGATGGATCTGAGCGATCAGTTTCCCTCATTGACCGTTAGTATTTACAATTTGGCAACCTACCCCGATGCAGAGAGCAGAGAGCTGGCATGGGCGGCATCATTTATATTGACGATGATCGTTTTACTGATCAACCTTTTGGGTAGATATTTCACCCGAAACAAACATTAAGGAAAAGTGTATGGAAAGCAATGAATTACAAAAAGTGATGGATGTAAAGGATTTTTCTTTTACCTATCCGGGAGCACCGGAACCTACACTGAAGGCAAATAACCTTCCAATTTACAAGAATAAGATCACGGCACTGATCGGACCGAGCGGATGTGGTAAGTCTACCCTTCTTCGTGCGATGAATCGTATACATGACCTCTATCCGGGATTCAAATATGAAGGAAAGATCGATCTCCTCAATCAGGATTCCGGAAAGATGGAAAATATACTTAAACTTCAAAAAGAGAATGAACTGATAGGCTTGAGACAGCGTATCGGTATGATCTTTCAGAAGCCTACACCTTTTCCGATGAGCATTTATGACAATGTTGCTTATGGCTTGAGACTTCAGGGTATCAAAAATAAAAGTGAACTTGACGGTATGGTGGAAAAAGCACTCAAAGACGGAGCGATCTGGAAAGAAGCAAAGGACCGTCTTAAAGAGAGTGCTATGGGATTAAGTGGCGGACAGCAGCAGCGTCTCTGTATCGCAAGATCGGTAGCACTCAAGCCGGAGATCCTGCTTTTTGATGAACCGACCTCTGCACTTGACCCTATCTCTACTGGGGCGATCGAAGAGCTTCTTACCGAACTCAAAAAAGATATTACGATCGCTATTGTGACGCACAATATGCAGCAAGCGAGCCGTTTGAGTGACTATACGACCTTTATGTATCTGGGAGATATCATAGAGTTTGACACAACAGAGAATATCTTTTTGAACCCTGCACAGAAGTTGACAGAAGATTACATCACAGGTAGATTTGGATAAGAAGTCTTATGGACCTTATCTATGAAATATGAGAATGAATAATAGGAAAAAAAATGTTAACTAAAAATGAAGAAAAACTGGCAGAAGTAAGACAAAAGACATCAGAGATATTGGAAAATCTTACGATCTCTCAAAAATTGGCGTTACACGCGCTGGAGACATGTGATGAAAAAAGTTTTGAGCAGGTAAAAGTACCACTCAAAACGATCCATAAAAATGTGGAAGAGATCGATAATCTCATCTTGACTATTTTTGCACTCTATACCCCTGAAGCAAGTGACCTCAGAGAGATGGTCGCTTTTTTAAAGATCACCTCTGCTTTGCAGCGTATCGCTACC
>JGI24024J18818_10000264_pt1 | contig 18470 bp, 16 predicted proteins | sample Cruoilmetagenom2_FD_18818 | JGI IMG/M metagenome (IMG submission 18818) | reverse complement strand
TTCAGCCGTGCAAAATGGTGAGGTAGACTTTGCGGTTTCAAGTATCACGATTACAGATGAGCGTAAAGAGACATTTGATTTCACAGAGCCATATTTTGCAGCGAATCAATTAATTCTTGTACCAGAAGATTCAAAGGTAGAGAAGTTTGAAGATTTAAAGGAAAGTCGAGTCTCAGTTCAAATCAATACAACAGGTCATGAAATTGTTAAAAAGTTACTTGGAAAAACAAGTTCAAAAATTGTAGCGCCAGAAACAATGCCACTAGCTATAAGTGAAATGATTAATGGAAACGCAGATGCTGCAATTGGGGATAACGCAGTAATTCTTGATTATAAAAAGAACAATCCAAAAGTGAAATTAAAAACCATTGAAGATGATGCATTTGAAAAAGAATACTATGGATTTATGATAAAAAAAGGAAATACCGAACTAGTTGAATTATTAAATGAAGGTATACAAAAAATTAAGGACAATGGGAGATTAAAAGAAATCACTGGATTTGATGTAGAATAACCATTTAGCAGATAAAGCATTTGACAGGGTTATGGGAGTGATCGAGATGGATTTTTCAGATATCAGATGGGACATCATATGGAGCTATAGAGAGTTATTTATTCGAGGAATCTGGATTACATTAGGTCTAACCATTACCGGTTATCTAGGTGGGATTGTATTAGGTTTATTTTTAGGTATGGGGAAGCTTTCGAAGAAGAAGTGGGTTTATTATCCGAGTAAATACTATGTGGATTTCTTTAGAGGCACTCCATTATTGGTTCAAATTCTATTAATTCATTTAGCGATTATTCCTTCTATATTTGGACACTCATTAGGATACTTCGTATCGGGTTCCGTTGCTCTAATTTTAAACAGTGCTGCATACAACGCTGAAATTATCCGTGCGGGAATACAGTCAATTGAAAAAGGTCAAATGGAAGCCGCAAGATCACTAGGAATGCCAAATAATATCGCCATGAGACATATTATTTTACCGCAAGCATTGCGTCGAATGATTCCGCCACTCGGTAATGAACTAATTGCTTTATTAAAAGATTCATCCCTTGTAACAGTAATCGCTGCTAGTGATATCCTGTATGCTGGAAAAGTTGTGGCTGGGGCCTATAATCGTTTCTGGGAACCTTATATCACGGTGGCCATTCTTTACCTACTACTTACGTACATCTTTAGTAAAATAATTAATTATGTAGAAAATCGCTTTAGCAATAGTTTTGTTCCGAAACAGAAAAAAGGAATGTTTTCAATACGGCGGTAAGGTAAGGAAGGTGAACGTATGATTAAAATTCAAGGTCTGCATAAATCGTTTGGTGAATTAAAAGTGCTTAAAGGAATTGATTATGAAGTAAAAGAAAAAGAAATTATTTGTGTGATCGGTCCCAGTGGATCTGGTAAGAGTACATTTTTACGGTGTATAAACTTATTAGAAGATATCACTTCAGGAGAAGTGTTCATAGATGGAGTTAAAGTCAATGATTCAACAACCGATATTAATGCCATTCGTAAAGAAGTAGGAATGGTATTCCAACAATTTAATCTTTTTCCTCATATGCGGGTGTTAGACAATATTACAATAGCACCCATAAAAATTAAAAAGATGAATCCCGAGGATGCAAATAAGTTGGCACATCAATTGTTAGAAAAAGTGGGGCTTGCTGATAAAGCAAATGCCTTTCCTGAACAATTATCTGGTGGTCAAATGCAGCGGGTGGCAATTGCAAGAGCATTAGCCATGCAACCAAAAATTATGCTGTTTGATGAACCTACATCAGCTCTTGACCCGGAAATGGTGAAGGAAGTATTAGATGTCATGAAACAACTTGCTTATGAAGGAATGACAATGGTTGTCGTAACGCATGAAATGGGGTTCGCAAAAGAAATGGGTAATCGTGTGATGTTTATGGATCAAGGTGTACTTGTAGAAGAAGGGACGCCCGAAGAGGTATTTGATTATCCAAAACATGAGCGGACAAAAGCTTTCTTAAGTAAGGTTTTATAAATACAAAGACATCCTATTTATGTGTATATACATACTTAAATAGGATGCTTTTTTAATTATTAATCAAGTCATTTCAAAGGAGATGTTTTTCACATGAATAAGTATGTAAAAGAATTTATTACTTTTCCAGATGTCGTAATTATGTTCATTATTTTTATAGGTGTATCAAGCTTCACAATACCGCATCTATCTAATTATTATACTTGGATTGCCATTGGTATCGGCATGTTAATTTACGCGATAAGTGAGTATATTACACATCGATTCCTTTTTCATATGAAAACACCTACGAATCCTTTTCTTTTAAAAACAATCAAGCGTCTACATTTTGATCATCACCAAAAACCAACAGATTTACATTTATTATTTTTACCCATGTGGTTTAGCCTTCCGAGTTTCTTGTTAAGTGGCATCATATTTTACTTAATTACATCTAATTTGCAGATGNCACTTGCTTTTCTAGTTGGGATTATCGGATATTTTTTATATTACGAATGGAAGCACTTTATTGCACACAAACCGCTACAACCTCTTACGAAGTTAGGTAAAGAAATAAAAAAAGCACATTTATGGCATCATTTCAAAAATGAAAACTATTGGTATGGTGTGACACATACAACGTTTGATAAAACATTGGGTACATATAAAGACCAAGCATTGGTCGAAAAAAGTGAAACTGCTCGGAATTTAGAGAATCGGACAATTTAACATATTTTTAATTGATCAAGCGGAAGTTTTGATTCCTTGGTATTTATTTAAAAGGTAATCTAATTCTTGACTACACTTGATAACACTTGGATGTGTATATCCGAGAGTTTTCGCTTTACGATACATTTTTCTTTTTCTCATAATAATTTTGACTAATAGTAATGGTTTAGGATGTACATCATTGTTTTTCAATTTCTTTCGCTCCAGTGCTTTTTATTAGGTATTACAGATGCATATTTCGGCATACTAAAATAATAGATTAGTTGGAGTGTGAAAGTTGTCGAACTGTGTAAATGTGAAAAAATTCACCAATTTGTCACAAATTTCGAGTATAAATGTTATTTATAAGAAACTGAAAATGCAAAAACCCATTCGACATACTACTTGTCGAATGGGTTTTCTATTCTTCGTCAATTGTAATAATAATTGTCATATCACCAGTGTCCTTGAGTTGAACAGGTAACTTAAATGCGTGTTGAAAACCAAATAGTTTTGTATGTCCCACCATTACTGTAGGAGGGGTTATGTCTAATTCAATTCCACTTTGTGCAGCAAATGTACATAAATTACCTGAAATCATATTACCTAATTCTCCAGTAAAAGATTCAAGCATTTCACCTTCTAAAGGCATGCCGAACATTGTATTTCCAATACTACTAAAAGTTTGAGCTGTAGAATCAAAAACTATTCGCCCTTTAATATCCCCGATCATCCCAACTAAAACACCCATTTCTTGTTGTTCAAATGGTTGTACCATTAAAGAAGGGGGTTTGACATCAATTTCAATTGGGAGAACAGTCTTTAATGATTGTATAATTCCATTTAACACTGTTTGAATATGCTTTGAAGTACTCATTAGTCATCTCCCACCATCTATTTTTTTTAGTTTATCATAAAGACAGAATAGTTGAACACGTTTTTTTATGTAAACTATCAAAAATCTGTAAAAATATTGAAATTACCTCCGTCGAATTGAGTGTAAATTTTGCATGATGCGACATATTTAAACATGTTATGATAGATGCAGATTAGATAAAAGGGGTCCTTGTACGCATGCAATCATTTGAAGAAAAAATGAATCAATTATTAGAGCAAACAGCTCTTGCTTATACATTATTTAAAGAAAATAATGACGTGATACGTTTAAACAAAACATCTTTATTTGCACAAAAAATTATGGATCGTGAATTTACAATTGGATTTGCTGGTCATTTTTCTGCTGGAAAGTCGAGTATGATTAACGCTTTGACAGGTGAACAATTACTACCATCTAGTCCAATTCCAACGAGTGCAAACATCGTGAAAATACATAAGGCTTCTGAGGACTTTGCCGTAGTTTATATGCCAGGACAAAAACCTGTAAAATTTACTGGAGATTATGAGTTTGAGACTGTGAAAGAATTTTGTAAAGATGGAGAATTGGTATCTCAAATTGAAATAGGTCACGAAACGTCTGTTTTACCTGTAGGCATTACGGTGATGGATACGCCTGGCGTTGACTCGACTGATGATGCTCATAGAATGTCTACAGAATCTGCTTTGCATTTAGCGGATATCGTTTTTTATGTGATGGATTATAACCATGTACAATCTGAATTGAACTTCGGATTTACAAAACAATTATTGTCTCACAATGAAAATGTATATCTAATCGTCAATCAAATTGACAAGCATCGAGAAGATGAATTAACGTTTGCTGATTTCAGAAAGTCTGTTCATGAATCATTTTTAGCATGGGGTGTAGTGCCAAAAGGCATTTATTTTACAACGTTACGAGATCAAGAAAACCCGAATAATGAATTCCTAGATGTTCAAAAGATTGTTGTTGGGAGTATGCAAAATTGGCAAGAACAGTTAGTTTCTTCAACAGAGCGAACACTGGAAAAGCTCAAAACTGAGCATATATTTTACCTAGAGGAAGAGCGAGAAGAGTGTCGTCAAACTTTTTCAAATGTTTTATCAGAAGAAGAATGGGATACAAAAGAGGAAATACGAAGTTCATTCAACCGATATGCAAAACAGTCGTCCCTACTAACTTCAGACTCATGGGTTGATGCATTCGAAACGAATCGAAAATCATTACTAGAAAATGCAAACATCATGCCCTACGATCTCCGAGATAAACTAAAATCCTATTTAGAAGCAAAACAAGAAAGTTTTAAAATAGGCATTCTCTTTAGTGGGAAAAAAACAGAAGAGGAAAGAGCTCACCGTACAGAAAACTTGCTAAAAGAATATAACATTGTCGTACAGTCTCAAATTGTTCTTCATATGAAATTACTCATGAAGCAATCCTTAAAAGATGTTGGCCTTTTAACTGACACGGTTTCATTAGCAATTGATGATCTTAAATTCGAACCACCTTTACATGTAATTGAGGATCAAATACAAAAGGGTGCTTTATTAAATGCAGATTCAGTTTTAAACTTTGCAAATCGAGTGACAGATGCGACTCGAAAGTGGTTTGTTAGAGAAACAGAATCGTGGAAAAAAGAAAAAGCACAAGAAATTGATGCCTTGCCTGAAGATAGCTTTGGTTTGGCAGATTCAAAATCAAAAGAATATCAAGAAAAAGTCTTAGCAATTGAAACTTTAGAATCCATGGATGCTCGATTAGCTTCCTATCAGAAAGAATTAAAATACCCTTCTAATCAGTATCAAAAATATACAAATCAATTAACAGAGTCATGGTTAAATGAATTCCTTAACAAAAAAGAAAATATGCGGTCCTTTGATGAATCGATGATAAAAAGAGATCAATCAGAAGACATGCATGTTGTGAAGGAAACAAATGAGCAGATTTCAAATCAAACCTTCTCGCTTGAACAGACCATTAGAAGAGCTAATCGAGTTGCTGAAAAAATTTCGCCAATTCCTGGTTTCCAGGAAGTTTCAAATTTCTTAATTAAGAAAGCTCAGAGGTTAACGAAACAAGATTTTACAATTGCCTTGTTTGGTGCATTTAGCGCAGGAAAGTCTTCATTTTCAAATGCTTTATTAGGAGCTAATGTTCTTCCGGTTTCACCGAATCCAACTACTGCAACCATTACGAAAATCCGACCTGTAACGAGTATGAACGCGCATGAAACAGCTGCAGTGAAATTAAAAACGAAAGATCAATTATTACTGGATATTCAACAATCCTTTAGTAAAATTGGAATGGATATTTCAACTCTTGACCAAGCGTATGATCAAGCCACTGAGGTTTCTAAATTTACTGGGGAAGGACATCAAGTTCATATCGCATTTATTCAAGCGTTTTATAAAGGGTATCCGACTTATAAAAACAGTCTTGGCTCTACCGTTCAGGTTGATCGGGAAGAATTTGAACTATTTGTAGCAAAAGAAGAGCGAAGCTGTTTTGTTCATGAAATTGATTTTTATTATGATTGCCAGTTAACACGTATGGGCGTGACTTTAGTAGATACACCAGGTGCTGATTCGATAAATGCCCGTCATACGGGGGTTGCTTTTGACTATATTCGGAATGCAGATGCCATTTTGTTTATTACCTATTATAATCACGCATTTGCACGAGCAGATCGTGAATTCCTGATTCAATTAGGTCGTGTAAAAGATGCATTTGAATTAGATAAAATGTTCTTTATTGTGAATGCAATCGATTTAGCATCGAATGAAGAAGAAGCTGAAGAAGTAAAAACTTATGTGAAGTCAGAGTTGCAACGCTTTGGAATTCGTTTCCCTCGTGTACATGGTGTTTCAAGTATTCAAGCATTAGAAGAAAAAGTGAATGGTCAAAATCTAAATTCAGGTATGAATGAATTTGAGAAGTCCTTCCATCAGTTCTTGTCTGAAGATTTACAAGCTCTAGCTGTTCAAGCGTTATCAGAAGAAGCAGGAAAAGCTGTAGAGCGATTAGATTCACTTATTCAAAAAACTGACATGAATCTACTTAGAAAAGAAGAACGACTGCAAGAATTAAGCAAAGTCGAACAAGTGGTTCGTGTTCGGTTTGAGAGTTCCTTTGCTCCTGTTATAACTAAAGATGTTTTTCAAGAACTTGATGAACTATTACACTATGTTTTCCAGCGTGTTTATTACCGATATCCAGACTTTTTTAAAGAATCTTATAACCCATCAGTTTTTTCAAAAATGGCTTCTAGTGATGCATTGCAATTCGCCTTACAAGAAACACTCTCAATGTTGAGTTTTGATTTTGAACAAGAGATGCGAGTCACTAACTTCCGTCTTTCTCAGTGGATTACAAAGACTTTAAATCAACGCCAAACTGAAGAAATCACATTTTTAAAAGAACAAAATCGAGATTTTTCATACATTCCTTATGAAGGTTCTAAACCTTCCTTGCTTGAATTTGATGGTCCATTTAAAAATGACGAGCCTTATCGTCACGTGAAATCTTTCTATAAAAACAACAAAGCATTTTTCGAAAAAAATGAAAAAGAGAAATTACGTGAAGCATTACAACAAGCGACTAAGCCAGAAGCTGAGTCCTTTTTGAAAATTGAAAAAGGCAGAATGCAGGAATGGGCAGAACAAGTAGTCGATTTGGAAGCAGAAGATTTGAGACAACATTTACTCAATCAGTCAATGGAGCAGATTGATTCAGAACGGATGTTACTAAAAGAAGGGAATCGTTTAAGTGAATGGAAATCCATTCATAAAGACTTATCTTTTGAGGAGTGATTACCAATGTCAAAAGTTTGGATAAACGCGCGTGAAATTGAAGGAAAAAGTGTTCGTTTTGTAGATACTCGTTTTTCTTTGCAGAACAGCAAAGCCGGGAAAACCATGTACAGTGAAGGACATTTGAAAAATGCCGTGTTTATGGACTTAGAGCAGGACATGTCGGATATGACTTCTTCTGAAGGGAGGCACCCATTACCATCAAAAGAAAAGCTGAAATATTTCTTTGAATCTAATGGTTTCCTTTATTCAGACCAAATAATTATTTACGACCAGGGTGGAATGCCTTTTGCACCTCGGGCCTATTGGATTTTTAAATACGCTGGGTTTCCTTCAGTTTTCATGATTAAAGAAGGGTATGAAAAACTTGTTGAATATGGATTTGAAGTTGCAATTGAAAAACCACTTTATAAAAAAACAACAATGAAATTAATGTGGGATGAAAGCATTTTATCTGAGAGAGATTCAGTTAAACTAGTTGTAGACGGAGTAAAAGATGGAGTGCTTCTCGACGCTCGATCTGCTGAAAGATACGCTGGCAAGTTCGAGCCGATTGATCCAATCGCAGGACATATACCAACTGCTCGTAACTTTGATTGGGAACAGCTCAAGCAAAACGGAATGTTTATAGATACCAAGGATGTGGAAAGTCATCTGCGAGATGTGGTTGGTAAACAAGAGGAAATAACTGTTTATTGCGGTAGTGGGGTAACAGCAGCTCCTCTATATGCCATGTTGAAAGAAGTAGGCTATCCCAATGTGAAACTTTACGTTGGAAGTTATAGTGATTGGATTAAGACTTATTCTATTGAAAAATAATAAAACGATTCCTCGAAGTAAAATGAGGAATCGTTTTTTATTAAAGGCGTTACTAATCGTTGTTAAAGAATAATTTGTGTGAGGGGAATTGCGGGAAACACTGCGCTTCTTGTATCGTTTCACAGCTTCGTCCGTGGAGTAAAATACATTAAAAACTAACAGGTCCTGATTATAAATTAAGGCTTGTTTACTCATGATAAGATAGGGAAGCTCTAAGGTTTGACAATAATATTGATCATAAAAAAAGTTGAGAGCGAAAATTCATCTCTCAACAGTAAACCTATTATTCATACACTTGATAATTTTTGTGTGATACTACAGTTAATGTAGATGCTGCACCAATTTTTTTAGCGTCTTCTTGAGAAATCTCTACGATACATGAGTTTTCAAGAATTTTGAAAATAGTACCTTCAACTTCTACATCTCTACGAACGAATGTGATTCTTTCGCGAATAAAACGAGCTTGTACAAAGGCAGATACTTCTTTTTCATGTTTTTGAAACGTCATTTAAATTCCCCATTTCTTAACCTTGATTTCATTTCTACTAAAAAATGCTCAAGGTATGCCTGAGCAATTCATAACTTTTGCTGCGTTTTTCTATCAAGTTATTACATTTTATTATAACATAGTTTTCAGTTATAGGCTATCCAAGAGAAATGATTGGTATACTAAATAACAACAACTAAGAGTTTAGAAACTCTTGGTGAAAAGGAGATCGTATAATGTCAATTAAACAATTTAAGGATTACCAACTTTCAGAGGAAATATTACGAGCTTTAGATGGACTGGGATATTCGGAACCTACAGAAGTGCAAATGAAAGTTCTTCCAGCAGCTCTTGATAAAAAAGACATTTCAGTGAAGTCACAGACAGGTAGTGGGAAAACTGCAGCTTTTGGTATTCCAATATGTGAATTAGTGGATTGGGACGAAAACAAACCTCAAGCATTAGTACTTACACCTACACGAGAACTTGCCATGCAAGTTTCTGAAGATATTATGAACATTGGACGTTTCAAACGAATTAAAGCTACAGCTGTTTATGGAAAACAACCTTTCGCTAAACAACGTGCAGAACTTAAACAAAAATCTCATGTGGTAGTAGGTACACCAGGTAGAATAATGGATCATATTGAGCGCCATACTTTAGATTTAAGTAAGATTGAAATTCTGGTTCTTGATGAGGCGGACGAAATGTTAAGCATGGGATTCATTGAATTAGTTGAATCCATCATTAAACAATTACCTAAAGAAAGATTAACCATGTTGTTTTCAGCGACGTTACCAAAAGATGTAGAGAAGCTATGTCATAAGTATATGAAGGATCCATTGGATATTGAGGTGGAAAAATCACAACTACATGACAAACATATTACGCATGAGGTGTATGTGGTTTCTGAAAATAATAAGCTTGATCTACTTAAAGATATTACCGTTGTGGAGAATCCAGATAGTTGTATTATATTCTGTCGCACCAAGGATAATGTCGACCAACTTGTAGATTCCTTAGATGATGCTGGTTATTCAGTTGACAAAATTCATGGTGGAATGGAACAGGATGAACGCTTTGATGTAATGAATGAGTTTAAAAGAGGAGAATTCCGCTATTTAATTGCGACTGATGTAGCGGCTCGTGGGATTGATATTGACCGAATTACACATGTCATCAATTATGATATGCCTTTAGAAAATGAAAGTTATGTTCATCGGACAGGAAGAACTGGGAGAGCAGGTCAAGAAGGTAAAGCAATTTCCTTGGTAACTCCTTACGAAGACAAATTTTTAGCTGCGGTTGAAAAATATATAGGTTTTGAAATCCCAACAAAAGAAGCACCTACTAAGCAACAAGTAGTTACTAGTCGTACTGCATTTAATCAAAAAATGAAAGAAGAACCCGAGTTAAAAATTGATAAAAAAGAGAAATTAAATGATGATATAGTCAAATTATATTTTAATGGTGGGAAGAAAAAGAAACTAAGAGCAGTGGACTTTGTTGGGACAATTGCAAAGTTAAATGGAATTACCTCTGATGATATTGGGATTATTACGATTCAGGAAAATGTATCGTATGTAGAAATCTTAAACGGAAAAGGATCATCGGTTTTAAAACAAATGAAAGATACAACGATTAAAGGGAAAAAATTGAAGGTATATGTAGCGAACAAATAAAATTATTATGTAAAGTAGTATTGAAACATCGGATTTCTAATCAACGTCTATATTAATTAACATATAATATTATTATGTAAACTAAATGACGAGATGCCACTCTGGATTATTCAGAGTGGCTATTTTCGTGGTATTAAAAACCGAATCTTTTTAGGGTGAATATCAATTTTAATAGGGGTCTCTAAATAGATTTCGCCATCTGTATCTACTTTTTTGGGCTCATCTGTACGAATGACAATATGTTTACCAGTATAGTGAGTAACATTCTTTAAATCTTCTGGTACGATGTCGGGTTGACTTAGGGAAAACCACTCTCGAATTGCTACAATTGTAGAGGATTGTATCAGTATTATATCTAATAAACCATCTTGAGGATCTATAGTATCCAGTGGGAATAGATGGGTTCCAATGGATTTCCCATTCATTACTAATACGAGAACTGCATTTTCTTCATAGACCGTTCCATCAACTTCAAGCGTCATAGAAAGTGGCTCACTTTGTTTAAATGATTGAAGAGCACTTATATAATAACTGAGCTTTCCGTATTTATTTTTTAAATCGGGATTAATATTTTCAGAAGCATCGGCAATAAGTCCAACTCCGGCGAAGTTCATAAACCAGTTATCGTTTATTTTAGCGATATCGATCTCCGCGATTTCACCAGTAACAATTGAAGTGGCAGCATCTTCTAAGACTAACGGTATATTTAATGTACGTGCGAAATCATTACATGTTCCTCCAGGTAGTAGACCAATAACAGGTAAACGTCCAACACTCTCTAACACTTGAATTGCTGTGTGTAGCGTTCCATCACCGCCCATTAAAAACAATACATCAGTATCATACGTATTTTCACACGCTTGTTGAAATTCAAGGGGTGTTAATGTTTGAATAATCTTTAATTGATGACAATGTGTGGCTAACTTAGGTACTATTTGTGCTAAAGCTCGTTCTAATGAACCTTGTCCAGCAGATCCATTTAATAGAAGCACTGCCCGTTTAAATCGAGGCATTTGATTCACCTTCTTAGATAAGAATTTGAAATAACGATATCAGGTAAACAGGACGAATAAACGAAATAATCCTATCATTATTTACCCTAAAACAGTCCTCATAATCTTGATAAACAATATTTATATGAACAATCCATTTTATTTTAATACAAACAAAAAATGAGCGCGTTTAAGCGCTCCAAAGAAAAAGAAAAAATAGATCATTCTTTAACTAAAAAAAATTAGCATTTATTATGAAAAGTTGCTCCAATAATTATTAATAAGATGAAAAGTACCACGATTATCGCAAACGTATTTCCGTGTTGACCTGGTCGATCATCGTAACCACCAACTTGAGGGCAAGGACCATATCCACCTAAACCACCATAACCCATTTTTAACACCTCCTATCTATCTAGATTTACTATAGTATGAAAAGGAAATGAAGAGAGCTAGGGTTTTGCGGAGAACCTCATGTTATTAACTTCTTATGGGTAATAAAAGCACTTTGTTTTATTGGAAACAGAACAAACGCTCTGCTATAATTAAGAAATTGTATTAGGAAAAATCGTTATCTTCTTGAGATAACGATTTTTTGTTTGAAGGAGATAATTTATGTCAGATTTTTTTGAACGACAAAATAAAATACATGGTGTTAGTTTAAATACGACTCAGCAATTAGCTGTGGAGACTACAGAAGGACCTTTGTTACTCCTCGCTTGTCCTGGTTCTGGAAAAACGACGACACTTATTATGAGAATTGGGTATTTAATCGAAGAAAAAAGAATACCATCAAACCGAATTAAAGCCATTACGTTTAGTCGTGCTGCAGCAAATGAAATGAAATTAAGATATGAGACATTATTCCCGAAATCTGGACCTGTGAGTTTTTCTACGATACATAGTTTGGCATTTACGATTACTTCTGAATTTTTCAGACAGGAAGGCATTTCTTTTTCACTTATAGAGGGAGAAATTAGCCCTCGAATTCCAACAAAGACTCAGCTATTACGAGAAATTTATAAAAACATGTTAAAAGAAGATTGCACGGATGATCAGGTACAAGAAATTAGCCAATTTATAAGCTTGATGAAAAATAACATGACTGCGATTGAAGAAATGGACGAAACGAAACTTCCAAATAAAGAAGCATTGAATATTTTTATGAATTATGAAGCTAAAAAAATGCAAAATCCTTCATCTCTTCTATTAGACTTTGATGACTTGCTTGTATACGCACTCAAAGCGTTAATTGGAAATAAGGCAATTCTTGAAAGATTCTCTCTAAATTTGACTACTTGCTAACGGATGAAAGCCAAGATACTTCTAGAATTCAACATGCCATTATTGAGCAATTGGTAAAACATCATCAGAATATATGCGTTGTTGCAGACGATGATCAAGCAATATATACATGGCGTGCAGCTGATCCAAAGTATTTGCTAACATTTAAAAATATTTATCCAAATGCTGTTATATTAAAAATGGAGCAAAACTATCGATCATCAAGTGAAATTGTATTTGCTTCAAATGAGTTAATTAATAAAAATAAAAAGCGCTATAAAAAATCGATGTTTACCGAAAATCCAATACATTCAAAAATTCTAATCAAGCAGTTGCATGATGATCGGGCTCAAATGAGGTATGTGATATATGAACTTCTTGGACTTGAAAACGTAGGTAACTCAGCAATCCTTTTCAGGAATAATGCAAGTGCTATTTTGTATATCAGTGAGTTGGAACGTCGTGGAATTCCTTTTTATATGAAGGATGTTGACCAAAGATTCTTCTCACATTGGATTGTGGAAGACATGTTGAATTTCATGAGATTAAGTTTTAACCTTGAACGAAAAGATGTCTTCTTAAAAGTGGCCAAAAAATTCAACTTATATTTATCTAATGACCAGATAAATCAAATAAAGCAAATCCAGGAGACTGGTAACGTGTTTCATCTTCTTTCTCGTTATGTTCAGTTAAGGGATTATCAAATTAAAAGCATTACAGCATATTTAAAGGTATATGACCAGATGAAAGATGCTCGTCCTAAAACAGCTATTCGGCTTATTAGAGAAGAATTAGGTTACAATCAAATGTTAATTAATCGTTCGGAAAAGTTTGGTTTCCGCATGGATGCTCTATTAGAGATCTTAGGGACACTTGAACAAATAGCGGAGCCTTTATTGACGATGGAAGCTTTCGCAAAAAGGATAAAAGAGTTAGACGTACTCACCCACCAATCAAAGAAAGGAAAGGACCCGAGAGCCGTAACATTATCAACTTTTCATAGCGCAAAAGGGTTGGAGTTTGACCGCGTATATATGGTTGATCTGTTATCAGGGATTATTCCTTCAGAAGAAGACATGAAAGATACAGACATGTTGGAGGAAGCACGTAGGTTGTTCTATGTTGGAATGACGAGAGCAAGGCATCATTTGGAACTGCTAACCTATTCTACTAAAGATGANAAAGAAAAAATAGAATCTCGTTTTGTTAGTGAAGTAAGAGGGATTGTAACTAAACAAGAAAAGTCAATTGAAGTNTTAGAAAAACAAAGGGTAAACCCAAACTTAATAATGGATTCAGAACTATTGGTTAAAGGTCTACTAGTGATNCATCCGACTTTTGGTGAAGGACAAGTTGTCCAAGTAACGGAAGAAAGAGTATTACTTCAGTTTAAAAACCAACAAAAAGAGTTGTTCATTGCAACATGTATCGAAAAAGGACTTTTAACACGGTCAATCTAATAAACCTCGATACAAATGTAATTCGCATGTAACAAGTTCGATACAGTAGGGTGCTAGAATAGACAATTATAGAAAAGGTTGGTGTGTCAGTTGAGTAAACAATTGAGTTTGAGTCAAGGGAAATTAGAGAAATGGGAAGAATCATTTATTCCAGAAAAAGATTTATTCTTTATAAGAGAAGAAGATCAAGATATCCTACCGGAATTCGGTATCAATTGTTTGGTGTTTTCTTATGAGGAATTCATGAACCATCCAACCTATACAGACATTTCTTTCAATAGTTCTTATACGTATTGGACATTGAGTAAAGATATCAAGAAAGTGATCGTCGCACCAGAAAATGTTTTCTCAACCTTAAAAGATTCTGTTAAGCAGCGTATATTACAAATTCAACAACAAGTAGGAAGAGGATTGATTTTTGAAGCTCGACATTTTGAGGGGATATTAAGAGAGCCCGCTACTTCACTGTTAGCTCCATATCAATTTATAAGTGATAATAAGGTATTTTATGGACTGCAAAGAGAGGTTTGGAATCAACTCCCAAAATCATTGAAATCGGACATTTTAAATCGAATTGCACTAAAGTATGATGAACCAGGTGAGAAAAATCCTTATAAACCTACATTGTCTATTGCCAATACTTATGTAAATACATATCCCAATGCACATGGTCCTAACTGTTTTTCATCTACATTATTTTGCGCATCGTCCCTATCAGCAGGTATGCCCCTTGATTGGATGATTCAAGAATGGGTCCATCCAGCCACTTTTAAGAATGGCTTAGAACAACTTGGATATAAAGAAATTCCACTTGCTAAAGACGCTCTTTTTCCACATGATATTCTTGTGTGGAAAAACAAAGAGGAGAGAATTCTTCATGCGAGTTTCCATATCGATCAACATTATTTCTTTAATAAAAACGGTCAAACCTTCTTTAATCCATGGAAAATCATTCATGTAAGAGAGCTAGATGAAGAGTGGGGGCACTACCAAGTCCAGGTTTATCGAAAGGCATAATCAAACAACTTCCTAAAAAATAAAAACTTGTCTAATATGACAATCTTCACTACACTAAACGTATGAATGTGAGAGGAAGTGCCCACTTGAAATCATGGACAAAATCAATCGAAATTGATGTTCCAATTGATGAAGTATGGCANTACGTAGATGGTGACTTAGCAAAAATGCAAGAAATCATGCCTAATGTGGTGAGTAATACACCTAAAACAGTAACTGATGAAAAAGTTGGTAGTGTGTATAGTCAGCAATACCGTGAAGGGAATCGGGTTGAAACCTATGATGTTTTAGTCAAGGAATACATCAACGAACCCACACATAAAAAGATGAAAGTCACTTTTGTTTTAGCCAATCTTTTTGAAATAAGTGCAACGTATGAATTAACATCTATTTCTGTTAATAAAACACGACTAACCTATACTGCTACAAACAAAGCATTAAAATGGTTTGTCCATATTATGTTATGGTTTGCGAATGAAAAAACAATAGTGAAATTTGTTGAACACGTTAAACAAGTAGCCGAAAAAAACTATGTTATGAGTTAAAAACGTCTGTTCCACATTTCTGAATGTGTGAAGCGACGTTTTTTCACGGTTAAAGGGAGTGCAAGTATGGTTAGCGCAATAGGAATAGATGTAGGGGGCACTTTAACAAAAGTTGCTTACTTTGATAATCAAAATCATTTANCACTGGAACATTTTCCATCAAGTAATTTAAGAAATGTCAGCAATTGGATTGCTTCTTTCAATGAAAGTATCCAAATTGGTTTAACAGGTGGAAGGGCAGAACAGTTAAAAACATATCTTCGAACACATGAAAATCTTCATTACCTTGTTGAGTTTGACGCAACCGTAGCGGGTGTTCGATATCAAATTGATAAAGATGGATTTGAATTTAATCAAGCAATCATTTCGAATATCGGTACAGGAACATCAATTCACAGTATGAAAGGTTCTAGTCATGAACGTATTGGAGGGACTGGAATCGGCGGGGGAACATTACTGGGATTATCCGGTCTTTTAACGGGCATTCATCATTTTGATGATATTGTTAAAGCATCTGAAAAAGGAAGTAGAGCAAATGTGGACATACTAGTAAGCGATATTTATCATGGCAATAAAATGCCTATTGATGGTGGGTTGACTGCTAGTAATTTTGGGGATGTAGGATTAAACTTGGATGCTTCCCGCTCTAAAGAAGACCTACTTGCTGCGATACAAGGCTTAGTAGGTGAAGTGATTTCTACATTAAGTATTCAGGCAGCTCAATCTGAAAACATCGAACACATCGTCTATATTGGATCAACTCTAGCAGATAATGAAACACTTCAGTCCATAATTGGAAATTATACATATAGAAAGAATCGAACGCCGATCTTTTTAACGGATAATGGTTATAGTGGTGCAATTGGTGCATTATTGAGTCAATTATAATTTTTGATTTAGTTTGAAAAATCATAAAAATATCTAGGCTTTTCATTTGCAAATGAATCATACACATGTTACATTTAAAGAGGATTATTTTTGTTCGGATATGAGTAAGACTTTTATAAGATTTTATCTCCACGATTTGAGCAAGGATAGTAACACAATGTGTACCTAGTACACGAGGAGGATATATAACATGGAACAAGGTAAAGTAAAATGGTTTAACTCAGAAAAAGGTTTTGGATTTATCGAACGTGACGGCGGAGACGATGTATTCGTACATTTCAGCGCTATTCAAAGCGAAGGTTTCAAATCTCTTGACGAAGGTCAAGAAGTTACTTTTGAAATTGAGCAAGGCCAACGCGGTCTTCAAGCTACTAACGTAAACAAAGCTTAATTTTAAAAACTAACCTATAAACAGACTCTCCTCGGAGAGTCTGTTTTTTTTGCAAGCAAAAAGGACTCACGAGCAATGTGCTCATGAATCCTTTTTACTAATGATGGCTTGACGCGCTAATTGATCAGCAGTCAGATTGGATTTAGAAGGAATCCATTTAATAAAGAAGAAATCAAACGTATCGGCAATCACTAAAGCTTGATCAAGCCATTCTTTAAATACTGGACTCTTAACAAAACGTTTTTCAACTGCCGTAACCACGACCTGTGAATCCGATCTTACAGAAATAAACTCTTTAGACAGTTTTTGCGCTTCCTCAAGACCGCGTAATAACGCAATAAATTCAGTCGTATGATTATCGTAAGTACCTACATACTTAGAAAACCTTAGCTGATGACCCTCACCTTTGATGAATATCCCNACACCACTNGGTCCAGGATTTCCAGCACTTGCTCCATCAATATACACTTCAAGCATACATTCAACTCCTTATTTTTCATCCATNGGTGTGATACNTTTTGCNATATATCCAAATGGAGTACCAACAATTGACACAAGGAATTTCAAGACATAAGTAGAAATAAATATACTAATCCAAATATCTGCTGGGTACACACCTATAAATGCAATAGATGTGAAAATGAGCGTATCAAGTAACTGACTCAGCATAGTTGACCCATTATTACGAATCCAAAACGCACCGTCAGATGGGAATAATTTTCGTAAGAAACTAAATATTAGTACATCTGTATATTGACTAATGATATATGCAATCATGCTACCAAGCGCGATGCGTGGAATTAATCCGAAAATTGTCGCTAACGATTGTTGTGCAAAATCATCAGGAGTTGCTTCAAACAGTAGAACAACTTGCATGATAATCATCATCATTATTAAAGACGAGAAACCTAACCATACTGCTTTTTTAGCTTCTTTTTTTCCGTACTTTTCATTTAAAATATCGGTAACCAAGAATATGCTTCCGTATACAGCGTTTCCAAGTGTAGCGGTCAAACCAAAAATCTCAATGAGTTTGACTACTTGAATGTTTGCTAATACGGTTGCAAACCCAACCCACACAAATAATCCTGTTCTTCCAAAAAATTTGTACATGATTAATACGAATATCATGTTCAAAATTGCAAATCCTAATCCGAGCACTTCATTAAACATGTAATTCCTCCTGTAGTTTTGATAACGCGGGAGCTAGCGAACCGCAAATAAACAATGTTGTTTTCTAACTTGACAATTATAATGGCAGTTGCAAGTAAAAGCAACGCGGGTGTAAGATAAAGTTATGTTTTTTGAGGCTTTCAATATTAAATATACCAATGGGCGTAAGTAAGTCTATAATGAAAGGATGAAGCAATTGAATAAACTTACAGTTATCAATGAAATCGATGATTTGCTTGAGACTTATTGCGATGGTTGCTTCATTAAAAGAGAGTTAAAAATAAACGGTGGCAAAACATTGGCACATCGTTTTTGTATTAATAGTTGCACGGTTGGTGATCAGTTGC